>Ga0307515_10004666_pt1 | contig 28131 bp, 6 predicted proteins | sample 17_EM_MG_FD_194513 | JGI IMG/M metagenome (GOLD analysis project Ga0307515, IMG submission 194513) | Populus trichocarpa ectomycorrhiza microbial communities from riparian zone in the Pacific Northwest, United States - 17_EM | ecosystem: Host-associated > Plants > Roots > Unclassified | place... | reverse complement strand
TTTTCTCAGTAAATATTGAGTTTTTACCATAGGAATTAGTCTGCGTGGACCCATTAGGGGGACCGGGTCGGACGGTAAATTGAATCTATTATTATTAATTAGTATAGTATTTAACCTTAAACTCTAGGGCTATCCTGTATATTTAAATTATTAAGGTCTGCATTTTATTCTACACCCTTACCTATAAGGGGGAAGCCGGCCCCTACTATAGCACTACCACCTTCTTTATTAAGCCGGTTAACATCTATACCTATATCTTATAGGGCTTATTTGTATTTCTAAGACCATTTATAATTAGAGAACTGCGGAGACTCCTTAAGCTTTCCCAGCTTAGGAAGAGCTTCCTCCTATATATACACCCTCACCGCTACTCTTAATTAGAGGTAGGCTTTGCGGTAAACACGCCTACCACTTAGATTAGTATCATTAAAGTTAGTACTAGAGACTTCACTATTCGGAAAGCCTAATTTGGTAAGTACGCCTTTACACTATTATATTGTCTTATCCGGAAGATACTAATTAATATCTATATAGGCTTAGTTGGTACCGCACTAATCCTAGAATAAAGCTTGCATACTAATATTATTAACTATATCTATAAAGTCTCTTAATATATCATCCAGTACCATATACCTATAGTCTATAGTACTAGTTACCTCCAGATATATATAATTTCTAAGCGGCTAACCCGGCATATAATTTGGGCAATTTATCTACTTACGGATCTTATATAGGTTCTATATTCTATAAAAGTTTTAGAGCTTAGCTTAAATAATAGGTATATAGATAGTAAGTAAGGCAATTCGATTATATATAGAGAACTTATTCCAATTACCCTCTTTCTTAAGTTTAATAAAATAATCCTATAGAATTTTAATTAACCAGTCTCCATATATAGGATATAAAAGGCCTACTCTCTAGCGCTATAAGGCACCGCGTGTTATCTCTCCCTACTAGTATTTAATTCTCTAGTTTATAACACTTGTACTAAATATAAACGCATATGCGAACGATATATCCTCTCCAGCAATAGGCTCTCCAGTATCCTTGTTATAGTAATCCTTATAGATAAGCTGCGCGATCTAAAAGTGGTAATCTGCTATTATATAGGTCTTACTACTATAGTTAAAACATAGGATTTCTAGCTAAGCCCCTAGTGTATCTACTGCTCTTAGATACTGCTTAATAACACTTACTCTTAAACAAGCCGTAACTAAACAGTAGAGCCAGACTATGCAGTAAGAGTAGGTATTAATGCCAGCGTATATTTAGAAGCCCCATTTCTCTAGCTTATAGTAAGCATTAATTAACCATAGGTAGTTCGGCCTAGGCGTAATATACTCTCTATAACGGCGATTAAGGCGGTGCTTTTATTTAGTAACTCCTTTAGGATTAAGCTCCTTTACTATACGGAAAAGTCGGTTCCTATATAGTTAGGATTAGTATAAACTATAAGACTAAAAGGTATAAGCCTACCGAGATACATTATAATGCCTTATCCGAAAGTATATGTAGAGAAGGCCTTTCCTATATAAGTCTATTATACCCTTATTAAGCTCCTCCTAAACAATCTACCTTAGCGCTTCGTCTTCTGCGTTAATATTATTTATATTAATAGTGCGGTAAAGGCCTAGTTCCTAACGCAGGCGTTAAAGGGCATAAGGTAGTATATTATAATCTTCTAAATTTAAAGCAAAGATAATATTAGCATTATTAAAGATATAGTTAAAGTATAAAACTGCAACTCTGTATCGTAAGATAGGGTCGTCATAGTTAATATGTTTATTATACTTAGAGACGTTCCACTTTTAAAGCCTTTATTTAAGCGTTTATTTAAAAAGCAGCATACCGCGGTCCCTAAAGACTTTAATAATATTATTAACAATATAGCTATACTTATAGAGCTATAGGATCTTATTATAATAAGGTTTATAGTTAATGGGTAAAGGTATAGTAATATAAAAGGACAGGTAGCTAAAATGCCTACGTAGGAAATATTAGGTATAGAATAGAATCTGTTACGGGACGTAGGCAATGGCTATAAGACGTATATATTCAAGGAGTCTATAAGATATTACGCGATCGATCGTAAGGGTCGAGGGCGTAAGGGGGTGATATACCTACGCGTAGCTAATATAAGCTGTACGCGAGGTATACGCGAGAGAACGGGGCTTTCCTATAGAGGCCCCTGCGGTAGGGTTCTATAACACTACCCCCCCTCCTATAGAGGCGGAGCTCTGGCGACGCTGTGGTTACTATATATGTATGGAAGGGACACTTAAGGTATAGAAAAGAAGAAAGGGGGGTATTGCTAAAGGCTTAAAATAACGTTATGTAATAGGGCTTAGTATCTAAGAATCCGACTAATTAGACAACTTTAACCGGCGGTTAAAGTTCCTAGACATCTTAACAATTTTCTAGTCACGTAATCGCACTTTACCGCAATCTAATAGCAATCTAATGGCAATTTGCCCTTACGTAGTAATATATAACGGTTTAACTCTATAAGGGCTCCTATAGAGAATTAGGTATAAAATCTCTACTTAGGCCTAGTTTCTATAGGTTCGTATAGTAAAAGTCGCTAATTAAATCCTTTACATTTTTAAAGTCTTTCTATAGTTGCTATTCTGGCTAATCTATATCGAATCCTGTGTATATAGCTCTATAGTAGAGCCGTTGTCCTTTGCCTTTACTAAAGTATTTAAAGTTAATAATTCGTTTAACGGTCTATTCCTCGTGGTTCTTATCTTTATTCTCGTCTTAGATTAGTACTAGTAGGGGTTTAGGCTATGTCTACCTTAGTAGGGGGTTAGGCTAATAGAGGTATAGTAGCTATAGGTAAAATACGGGCTATATCCCACGGGTAGCTAGGGCAGGTGGGAGTTCTAGCTTATATGCGGCTCCCTTATTAATAACTTATTTAATTAGATAGAGGCCGAGGTTCTTATAATCGAGTGACTTTATAGGCCCCTACGTAGAGATATTACGTACATCTAGCTATACCTAGTCGCCAACACGTATCTCTGGTGGTGGCGTTCTATAACAGTTAGCGAAGTAAGCCTACTTTGCTTAAGCCCAGGCCATTTCTCCCTTATAGTAGTTAAGTAGATTTTTCATACGGTTTGTATGCTAGTCGGTAAGTAGTATCTTAAGGCGTTTTCTATATAGCAGTTTCTTATTAATAGGTTCTGGTGGCTCTATACTAAATTAGGGGTAATAACCCTTATTCGCGAAGAATGGGGTAAGTCCTATAGTGGTTAAGACGTAGTTATTCGCTGTAAATTCGCCTAGTAAGAGGTAATCTACCCAGTTATCTTAACTATAGGCGACTACCTGTCGTAGGTACGCTTTTATACTGGTATTAGCGTTTTCTAGTTACCTAGTAGTTTTATAGTAAAAGGATATAGACATCTTAACGGAAATGCTAAGGCGTTAGCAGATTCATCTCTATATATCGGAGTTAAATTATATGCCTCGGTCGGACGTAATTAAGTTAGGTAACCCATATAGTCGGTAAACTTTGCAGAAAAAGGCGTTAGTAACGTCGCTAACGGCTACGCCTTCGGTTAGGACGTAGTGGCGCTCTTTTATAAGTCGGTATATTATTATAAGGATGTTCTTATAGGTACGGCCGTGTTATTTATAGAGTAGTAGGTTAATAACGAAATCTATGGCGATATCTGCCTATTATTGTATAGGTACTAGTAGAGGGTATAGTAGTCCTTAGTACTTTATATTAAAGGCCTTAGCGCGCTTATAACTATAATAGGCGCCTATAAAGCATTTAACTAAGTCTATTATTTTTAGCCAAAAGTAGTATCGGCTAAGAAGCTCGTAGGTTCCTCTTCTACCTAGGTGGCCGCTTAATCGGAGGTCATAGGCTATTTAGATTAGTTGCCATTATATATTTTCTAAGTTAGGAATAAATAGGCGGCCTCTATAAGAGAGCCTATTCTCTTTTACTTCTAAGGCTGCTATATTAATCTAGCCTAAGCTTTAGAGGTTAGTAGGTAGCGTATAGGCGCTAGCGGTCTTTGCGGCAATAAGTTAATACAGTAATAGGTTAACAGAGGTATTATATACCGTAGTAATAAGCTTGTTAATTTCGGAAGGTAACTCTAGTTCTATAGTATAAAGCTAAGGTATAGTTGGCTCTATTGTAGGTAGTATACCTAGGGCCAAATTTTATACTTTTAGGATTGTCTATTATTGGAACTAATTGTAGGGGTTATCTTTAGACTAAGGAAGGTCTTATAAGCGGCGTGTTAGGCTATTAGGTTTAGTACCTTATACTCCTAGTCTATATATAATTTTAAAGTTAAAACTAGAGAAGAACTTATTCTAGCGTGCTTAGCGTTAGTTTAGCTACTTTATGGTTATAAAGTATTTAAGGTTATAATAGTCCGTAAGGATTTTAGTTAGCTAATTAGGTTCTACTAAGGAGAGTTCTGGTTAGAATTCCTTAAACGCTTATATAATCGCGAGAAGTTCCTTATTATAGATTTTATAGTTACACTCTTATAGTATAAGCTTAGACGAGTAGAATGCGACTAGGTAGAGGAGGCCGTTATTACTTATTTAGGAAAGGACGCCTGCGTTAACGTGGTCTAAGGAGTTAGTTTTAAGGTAGAGTTATTATCCTAGTATAAAGTAAGCTAGGATAGGTGCTTTAGTGAAAGCATTTTTAAGGTCTTAAAACGCCTTCTCGTATTTAGGCGTCTAGGTAAAATATAAGTGCGTTTTTCTTCCTTTTACAGAAAGGCCCTTTATTCGCATTATTACTATAAGTAGTACTACTACGCCTAAGAAGTTGTATATAAATTTCTAATAGAAGTTAGCAAAACTAAGGAAGGCTTATACGTCCTTAATACAGTTAGGGGCTTACCATTCGGTAATTATACGTACCTTCTTAAGGTCTATATAGACACCCTTAGTAGTAACAATTAGTTTAAGGTATTTTACTTCTATAACTAAGAATTTACACTTCTTTAAATTAATATAAAGTCCTGCGTCCCTAAGGCGCTCTAGGACTTTTTAAACGTGCTCGGTATACTTAGAAGGGTTATTGCTATAGATAAGTATATTATCTAGGTACGCAGAGCAGAAGTCATTAAGGTAGTCCTATAAGGCGTTATTAATATAGCTTTAAAAGGTGCCTGGGCCGTTATATACGCTAAAGGGCATAATAGTATATTTGAATTGGCCGAAGCGTAATACGAATACGGTTTTCTATTCGTTACCTTCCTGTATTCGGAGATAGTTAAAGGCGGCAATAATATTGAGCTTAGTATAGATTTTGGCTTAACTAAGCCGTTTAAAAGTCTTACGTATAAGCGGTATAGGGTATCGGTTCTTAATTATAATAGCGTTAAGTCCTCTATAGTTAACGCAGAATTAAATACCTCCTCCTAGCTTCTTAGTAAAAAGGATAGGGGTAGCTGCTGGGGATATACTGGGGCGGATAAATCCTTTATTAAGGTGTTCGTTGATGTACTTTTTTACAACTAAAAGTTTGTCTTTAGATATTAGGTAGGGTCTTTTATAAAGTAGCATTTTTCCTTATTCAATATTAATAGTATAGTTATTAGGTCAATATAGGGGGAGTGTATCTACACTCTTTTATAAGCATATATTGATAAAGTCGTAGTACCTCTTAGGGAGAAGCTTATAGAGTTCCTCGTTAGTAAGTCCTTTTTTAAGCTTTATAAACTTCTTAAAGTCTAAAGGTAAAAGTCCGTGGAGTTCCGCAGGGGCGTTGTTTTCTAGGAGGTTAACTATATCTATTCTGTTACTATAGAGGACGTAGTCTTATTCTTTATTAAGCTTATATAGTTATAATTAGGAGGCTATAGCAACGGTTTAGCCTTTCCTACATACTATGCGGTAGAAGGCCGCGGCACTTATATAGTAGTAGTTAGTTATAAGTGGGGTAATAAGGGGTTTCTTAGGTTAATATCCTGGTAAGTAAATAGAGGCGGCTAGGCTGTGTCCTAGGCAAGTCTCTCTACAGTATTTAGAGTTAAAGGTTGCTTCTCTCTTTTCCTAGTTAATAGCGGGGTTATATTGTTTAAGCTAGCTTATTTTAAGGATAATAGGGTAGTTAGCAAGTGGTGTAATATAGGCCTAGAGCTCTTCCTAGTGCCCGTTTATATTTAGGTAGAGTTATACTATATAGGTAATCTTCTATATGGTAGAACTACTATTAGCAAGTTATAGGGCGCGGGCTTTAGTAAGGGGTAAGGTAGGTAGGCTATAAGTACGCACGAATTAGGTATCTATAAATTTATTAGTAGCTCCGCAGTTAATTATAAAACGGCTTTTATATTATTTTTTAGTAGTAGTTCCTATTATAGGTAAAACTATCTATTTCCGTCCATTTATCTTTACTAAGTTATCTATTAAGTAGGCCAATATATAGATCCCTCTATTATTAGGGCGTCTTAACCCACGACTTAGGGTAGGGACTTAGCGTTTTCCGCTTCCGTGTCTAATTCTACTGCTATTACTACGTCTTTGTCTTGTATAGTAGTGGCGCGTAGTAATATATTTAGTATTTAGGGTATTAGGTTAGGTATTAGACGGCGGCTACTAAACCTAGCTATTAGGCAGTTTAGGTTATTATAATAACAGCCTTCTTAATAGTATCTATAGCAGTGTCCTAGTTTCTAGAGTAGTTCGCGCTTTCTATCTAGGAGTTTTTATAGAAAGGTTAGTATAGAGAGGTCGATATTAGCTCCTGTAGTACTTAAGGTAGTAGGGGTTAGTGGCTTAGTATATATAGGTTTAGTAAGCCTAAAGGGCTTCTATAGAGAGGTCTTTAGGTAAAGGTTGGCAGTAGCAATCTAATTTAGTTGTCGTTTAATCTTCTATAGGGCTACTACCATATTATAGACATTGTTGTAGTTATAGCTGGCGGCTATATAACTAAGGCGATAAGTAACTTTTTTAAGGAGATCCTTCTAGTCTTTAATATCGTCTCGGGCGAGGGCTCTGGTATATTCCTAGAATTTAATATAGAACTCGTTAAATAATTTAGTAGGGCTTATTTTTAGGGCGCGTAGTTTAGCTTAGCTGGTGGCTAATAGGTTATAGTCGCGATATATTAGGTCAAGATCGTTAAGGACTTTTTAGTAGGACTGCCACTTCTAGGGGCTATTAGTCTCCTATCGGGCGAAGAGTCTGTTAAATAGTATACCCTTTATTTGCCCGATAATATAGCTAATCTTTATATCTTTTGTAGGAAAAAGGCAGGCGCTCTAGGTTAGTTTCTCGCGGATTTATATCTTCTAGTGGCTATATTCCTTGCGGTCTTCCTAGAAGACTAGGGAGTTAGGATAACGTGCGTTAGACCCTACGGTAATAGCTTAGGTTTAATTATTGTAGCTTTTGTTATTGCTGCTCTAGTAGGGGTTCCCGTTAGGTAAGGCTGCTTAGCGCTAATCCTCTATTAAGCGTTAAGTTAGTAAGGTTGCCGGGGGTATAGAGACTTAGGTGGCGTTATATGCAATAAAGAGGTATCTGGCGTTATTATAAATGTATTTATTAAGCTAAGATTATAGGTATTTAATTATGCCCTCTTTTTTAGTAACCGTAGCGATAAGTATAATCTTAGCCTTCTTTAACTGTTGGACGTCGCGTTTAGATACGCGGAGGTCGTCTTCGGTTTCTTAGCGCGTGTTATTAGCAAGCGCTTTATGAGCTTATAGGTCTTAGATAATATCGTGATCTTAGGTAGTACGCATCTTAGCCCGTATAAGCTTTAGGTAGTAGTTCTATAGAAGGCGGTAGTATTTATTGGGTTCTTATGCTACCCTTTTTATAAACGTCTCGGCGTCTTATATTTCGATCTTAATAGGTAGTAACCCTTTCACTTGCTTATCCGTAGTTGTGTAGTTAATAAAGGATAAGATATTATTGGTGTCTACCTCATTAAGGTTGTCGTAGTCTTTTAGGCCACTAGGCTTCCCCTTGGGGGTTAAGGCTAGGGCTAATAAATTAAATTCTCCTGGGATTAATTGACGGCGTAGGTTAAATATAGGTATTAGATTGTTCTTTAGGTTTAATATAGTAGCTAGTAAGGAATATCGTCTTACTATTATAGGTTCCTTAGAAGTCTAAAGTAAGGTAATTTATAGACACGCTGCTTCTAGTAGCGCCTACAGTATTGCAAAGACGTAGAATTAGTTATAGGCTAAGCGTCGGTAATAAAAAAAAGGCGCAACGTAATGTTACGGGACGTAGGCAATGGCTATAAGACGTATGTATTTAAGGAGTCTACAAAACGTTACGCGATCGATCGTAAGGGTCGAGGGCGTAAGGGGGTAATATACCTACGCGTAGCTGACATAAGCTGTACGCGAGGTGTACGCAAGAGTACGGGGCTTTCCTATGGAGGCCCCTGCAGTAGGGTTCCGTAACAGAATCCTTCTCTAGGACTTACCTATAATTAAATAATATAATGCCCTAGATTATAAGGCGGCCTTATACGTCTAAGTACAGCGCCAGTACTCTTAGGAAGGCAAGTTAGGGAGTATTTAGTCTTAAAGAAGTTTTTTAGGTTTTAATAAGGTGGCTTAATTACTATAGGTAATCTTATATAATCTACTGCAGTAACCAAAACACCTTAATTAACTTCGCCTATAGTGACTAAGACGCCTTAATTAACTTCGACTGTAGTAACTAAGACGCCTTAATTAACTTCGCCTGCAGTAACTAAGACGCCTTAATTTATATTAGCTTCGTCTATAATAACTAAAACGCCTTAATTAACTTCGCCTGCAGTAACTAAGATACCTTAATTTATATTAGCTTTGTCTATAGTAACTAAGACGCCTTAATTAGCTTTAGCTGCAGTAACTAAAACGCCTTAATTTATATCGGCTTTGTCTATAGTAACTAGGACACCTTAATTAACTTCGCCTATAGTAACTAACACGCCTTAATTTATATTGGTGTTGTCTATAGTAACTAAAAAACTTTAATTTATATTAGCTTTATCTACAGTAACTAAGGCGCCTAATTTAACTATACTTTTAGTAGTTTTTTACTAAGAGATATAGTAGGTATATGCCCTTATTAAGGCCTTATATCTATATTTATATAATCTCTATATATTCTTATAGGTACGCGTATAAGATTTAATTAAGGCTATTATAGGTATTATCTTTACTTATTAAGTACATATTTAAATATAGTGGGTAGGTATAGATTTATATTTAACGTTTATAAATCTATATAGTAATAGTAGCATACCCTCCTCCTACTCCTCCTAAACCCTCCTTTCCTCCCCTTCCTCCCCTCCCTCTCTTCCCGCGACTAGCGCGGCTTAGTTATAGCTTAGGGGCCCGCCTAGGTAATAAGCACTTCTTATTTACTAAATAGCACTCGCTATACTAATGCCTAAAAGTCTTTTAACTATAAAAAGCTATATAGTACATCCTATAAATAAGCCTATTAGTAGCGCAGCGGTTATAGGCTACTGGCTATACCTTATTATATAAACCCTTTATTAAACGAGTATAAGCTATTGCCTTACGGCAATAAGCCGACAGAGCACCCCACCGAGCTAGACCTATATAGCTAAATTGTCCAGCCAGAGCATTTATAGCACTAGCATTTTATAAGTCGGTATAATACTAGGTGGGGGAAAAAAGGCTAAGAGTAGTAGTAGCAGGAATAGGGGCCGGGGTAATAAAGAGGGCGGCGGTGGTGGCGGTAGTGATAATTCTATATAATAGTATTAGCTATAGCCATTAAATACTGCATTAGTATACTGTATAATATACCTAAGCCCGCTAGCAGACGCATTACCATTCTTATCCTCCTACTCCTACTCCTCCTCGTCCTTATTATTCTCCTCTAGCTCCTTATCTAATAAAGGAACGTCCTAAATATCTCTAGAAGAAGCAATAGGCGGACGACGCAAGGGGCGAGAGAGGCGGCCTAGCGGCGCTAGCGCCAGCGCAGCCGGCGCAGAGGGCGCGGGTGGTAGTAGTAGTAGTAGTTATAGTTATAGAAGAGGCGGAAGATATAGCGGGGAGGGAGGAGCCTTAAGAATCTTGTTAATTATATTATTAAAATCTAACATTCTGTAGAGCTTAAAAAGGTTATAGGTATTTTAGATCTAGCTTCTTTAGAGTTAAGCAGATAATGTATATATAGTATAAATAATGGCCATTATAGAAATATTAGTATCTATTATAATAATAAAAGAATAACTAACTAATTAGAACTCTAGATTCTAAAAGGCTTTACTAACTACCTTACCTAAAGGCTTACTAACTCCCTCTACTAAATCTAATATTATTACGGCGGTAGGTAGGAAGGGCGTTAAAGAAGCTGTATTTAAGTTATATAGAGAAACTATACTACGGTAGACGCGTAGGAAAGAGATTTATTACTAAAACACCAGAAATTAGTATATAAACTCTGGCTGCTACATAAACTTAAGCTTTATTTATATACTAGATACAAAAATTTAAATAAATGTAGATGGTTGAAATCTCAAGATTTTTGGTGTGAAAATGCAGAGATACGAGCCTTCGTGTTTAAGCGAATTTTAAACGTTGGCGGTTTGGTGCGTATGGCCCACTATATGCACAAAGCTCTATATAAAGCTCTGCACGAAGCTCTGCACAAAGCTCTGCACAAAGCTCTGCACAAAGCTCTGCACAAAGCTCTGTATAAAGCTCTATATAAAGCTTTATACGAGGCTCTATATAAGGCTCTATATAAAGCTCTATATATAGAGGCTCTGCATAAGGCTCTGCACAAAGCTCTATATAAAGCTCTGCACAAAGCTCTATATAAAGCTCTATATAAAGCTCTATATAAAGCTCTATACAAAGCTCTACAAAGCTCTATACGAAGCTCTATATATAAAGGCTCTATATAAGGCTCTACGCGAAGCTTTGCGTATAGAGGCTCTACATAAAGCTCTATATAAAGCCTTTATATATGCGCCCGACACACTACTATTAGGTCCCCGCTATATTCCCAATAGCCTCTATCTATTCACTTGCTCGCAGAGATAGAGATATATTCTAAATAGTGTATTATATTGGGGGGTGTAGGCCCGAGGAGAGGGTAATTATCTCAGCCTGCTGTATTGCATAGTAGGTTCCCTACTATCTTAAGCAGTGGTAGATGATTATACACTCATTGCCCCAAACAACGCGTACCGTTAGAAGCTAGCGGTACGAGGCCTGCCCCACAACCAATATAGAAGTAGGAATATATCTCGTCTTTTTTACGCCCGTAGGGTATCGTTAAAAGACCGTTTAAGTAACCCAGAACCTAGGTAATATTAAAGGCTATTAACGACGAACCTAGCGGTATAAGGCCTACGCCCAATAACCAATATAGGAGTAGGAATATATGTCGTCTCTTTACGCCTATAGAGTATTATTAAAAACCGTTCGGGTAGGTAATATCGAAGGCTATTAACGACGACGACGACGTAGTAAGGAGGAAGCTGGAAAGCGTTAATTCAAAACCTGTTAAAAAAACCCTGTGGGAAAAATTGTCAGGAAAGACTACTTATCAATAGCTGTTGTGGAAAGACGCGATGCGAAACTTCGCGATCCTCTAAGGGGTAAGACGTTTTATCGCGACGATAACACAACGCCGTACGGCATAGCATTATTAAGGCTATAAGACGAATGAACAACAAAATCTCTATTAAATAAGCCTTATTTTAAAGCGAAAAGCCAAAAGGCTGATTGTGATAGATATTGATGTTGCTGTTCGGAGGGAAGGCGTGACTTCGCTTTAAATAGACATTTTTATATATACCTCTACTAAGTATACCCCCTATATACACCTAGGTAACCACCTTATTTTTTACACTTCCTTATATCCTCCCTACCTAGGAAGACACCAGAACAATAGCTAGCAGATAACTGTCACCGGAGCTAGACGACTATTGCCGGAGCTAGACGACCGTCGCCGGAGCTAGATAACCGTCGCCAGAGCTAGATGACCGTCGCCAGAGCCATATAATAACCGTTTAAACAACCAGCTAGCGAATACGATAAACAATTTAATTAATCGATCGAATTAAGGTGACATAGATAGGTAGGTATAGATAGGTAGGTATAGATAGGTAGGTATAGACAGATAGGTATAGATAGGTAGGCATAGATAGGTAGGCACAGATAGGTAGGCATAGATAGGTAGGTATAGACGGGTAGGTATAGACAGACAGGTAAGTAGGTAGGTAGGTAGGTAAGTAAGTAGGCAGGTAGGTAGGTAAGTAGGTAAGTAGGTAGGTAGGTAGGTATGTAGGCAGGTAGGTAGGCAGGTAGATAGGTAGGTAAGTAGGTAGGTAGGCAGGCAGGCAGGCAAATAGGTAGGTAGATAATTTAAAGCCTCCGCGAGAGGCTTCCCCCTTAACGCCTAAAGTAGATAGCTTTACATTTTATATAGTTATAATATAAATATATTTAAAAGTATATTATCCCTTTATACGGTGGTTTACGTCTATCTATTATTGATAAGAATTGGCTAATTAAATTAACTAAATTAAATCGTTTCTATTAAGGAATTCTGGTATTCCTATACGGACCAACTTAGAGATAGACGCCACCGTTTAAAAGGATAGAAATCTATAGAAATATATAATAATTTGGTTATTATATAATATAATTATAATTTATATAGTAAATAATCTAATAGTAAGCCTGTATTAGGAAATAGAGGCTCCCCATTTAGGTAATCCGCGCCTCACTTACAACTTTTACGCTACACCCCAACTAGTAATTTTCCTTAACAACCACTATAAAAGGCCCTCCTTTTGCCGTCTTTTATCCTCTATCCTTCTTAACTTTTTCTCTCTACTCTATCCCTTTTTCTCTTTACGCTCTTCTTCTGCCCGTCTTAGCTGCCCCCTTTATTACGCCCCAATCATCTATTATAAGGCTTTTTTCTTCTTCTTTAAACTCTACCGTAGTATATATACTATCCCTAACTCTACTTCTATTAATCCATTCTTCCCTATTATTTTATTTTTATGCACACTATACTATCTACTTTTAGGTACCCTAAGCCGCTACTAGAGAAGCTACTTCTAAACTTATCCCCACGAGTAGTTTATAGACACCTCTCCTTCTCTCTTATATACTCTCCCTATCCTTCTCTTATTAACTTTTACTCTCTCCTTTTAGGTAAGTCACGGCTGCGGTTAAAGTAGCGATACCTCCTACTAGTTATACAGTTAATGCTAACCTATACGTTTAGGAACTTATTCTCTACCTTAGGGTTACTAATAATATTTATTGCGCACTACCTAATATATATTTTAGCTAAAGAATACGTGGCGCTTATACCATTGTCTTAACTCTAATTACCTTATATCGCACTCTCTAACTTTAGCCCTTTAGTAAAATACGCTAGCTAATCCGCGCTCCGTTATCTATGTCCCGCTAGGGCTAAGTCTCTTAGTAATAACGCGGTAAGTCACTAGTATAAGGTATTAATTTCGTTCTTATAACCTTTATATTACCATTATAGCCCCTATAAGATGCTCCGCCTTATATAAAGTGTTTAGCGTAGTTATAATGTTATAATGCAACTAGTAGGGAGCTAGTGCCTAAAAGTTAGCTAATAATAGCTTAGCAATAGTGTTAGGCGCACTATAAGACGTAAACAGAGCCCTCTAAGCTAACCGTCTAACCGGCATAGGGTAATGCCGGCAAGAATTGGTTATTAATGTGTTATCTAATATAGCCTCGTCCTATATAAGGGGTTAGCCGATAATTAAAGGATTGGCTAATAATTAGCGGTTTTATTTAAAGTGATATGGATTCTTAATTAGCTAAAAGATGCGGACGGTAGGTTATAATATAGATGGATATACTAAGATGCGGAGAACGGTTTAGAGGGTTTCTTGTAATATTTACTAGCTAATTACCTAGGGAGCTATATATACTCTTATTATAATAGAGCCTCCGCGGCACCTATAAGTAAGATATACGATTATCTTAAAGACGTTGAGGGTAACGGGACTTTAAGCCAGTTTTTACTCCCCCTAATACGGGCGGCTCCCTTATACTGCCCCCTATAACTAAGCTTATACGCTAGGATATAGTATTTATATAGGTTCCTTAGGATCCTACCTTAGGCGGCGTTGTCGGCAGTAGTATATAAAGTAATACTCCTTAGCTCGGAGAGGTAGCTATATATTTTAACCTTTAGACTAGCTCCTATCCTTACAACTAAAGAAACTAGTAGATCTTAGCACTAAAATGGCCTCTTTTAGCACTCTTTTACTTACCCCTTTACTTCCTCCTATAAAATATATTCCTTATATTCCTCTAATACTTAAGCCTAAGACGAAATCTAAGGCTAAGCCTAAGGCGAAGCCTAAAATAATAAAACCTAACCCTAGTAAAGCTGGCTCTTCCGAATATAATAGAGAGTAGGCTAATATTAATAACTTCTTAACTAATCTACTAGACTCTAAAGCGTCGCGTTCTCTAAATCTGGGACTACTGGCTCTAGTAAAAGCTATTAATCCTTTAGGTTTGCTATATTAAGGTATTATCTATGTCTTAAACGGTATAAGATAATAGATGTCGGCTAATATATATGTATAGACGGCGAAGGTAGTCTTAGCCCTAGTCCTCCGTAAATACTATAGAGTTACTAGCCTAGCCAAAAAGGGGCTAACCAGGCTATAGGCGTTAAGGAGATAAACTTAGCTATAAATAGGTTGTTTAATAGAGGTAGTCTAAGTAGGCATACTAATAGCGTTACGGCTCTCATTTACTAATTAATAATAGAATTTCCTTTAGTTCTAGAGGATGATATAGCTAGAGCAAGCTATAGTATAGGGGATATCTAATCCAGTAGCGGGTGGCCAGAATATTAGGATAATAGTCTAAACGTAGCTAGTATACGCGCCCCCTCCATAGAGAATACCGGAGGCGTATATAATAGTAAGTAATCTTCCTACAGACTTATAGAGTCCCTATTTTAACATGTTTAAAGATAGTTTACTAAAGTAGGATAAACCTCTCTATAAGGATCTAGGTATAATAAGTCGGCCGTCTATAATACGTAAGTAAAAGCGCACTTTATTCGCTAATACGGCTATCTCCTCCATAGAAGTGCTAGACTTAACCTTAAAACCGGCTCTAGAAGACTCTTATTTAGTAAAGCGGCGGAGGTTGGCCTAGCTATAGGAAGAGAGCCTTATATCTAGTCCTGTGTATATACTAAAGTCAACGCCACTACTAGGCCGCGGTAGCCCGATTTCGCCTTTTAGAACTAGTAACAATCTAAATACTAGTAGCCTAGATAGTAATAACAAAGACAATAACACTAATATCCTGGACTTACCTTAAAGCGACATCATTAATTTAGTAAATAGTAGGGATAGTAAATACTAAGGGCATAGGCTAGATACGGGGCCGCTAAAGCCCTTAAGATAATTAGTCTCTCTATATAGACGAACAGAGGGCGATTAATACGTTAGTAAGGATATATATGCGGGTGAAGATAAAAGCAATGGCAATAATGGTAAGGTTAGGGAGAGTAGTAAGGACAACCCTAATAGCGACTAGGAGGTGTCCCGTAGGGCTAGTATAGCAACTTTATAGCGATATAAATATAGCAATCGTCTATTTTAGAATAAGCGGCGCGGTCTAATAGAAATAAGTCTTAAACGGCTTAACGGGAGCACGAGGCCTATAAGAACATTGCGATATCTAAAGTTATTACTAGCACGCCGCTACTCCGGATCTAAAGCAGACATTATAACTTAGTCTACCTTCCTTTAAACATCCTTTCTAGAAGCAAAGGTAGTATATAACTACACTATTAACTATAGATAGAGCGACTATACGGACTATTGGCTAACCGATATTACCCTTTACCAGGTGCCAGAACGTACAATATTAGTAATAGCGATTGTCCATTAAAATAAGATAACGTTAAAGTTGTTTTTAAAACTATTAACAATTATATATAACTTACTCAGTAATATAGGGCAACTTATCCGCATAATGTAGTTAACGTTAGATTTATAGCTATTAGTAAGCTATTAGTATAATAATACGCTAAACGTATACGCTAGTCCGAGCTTAACGTAGTAAAGTAATAACTATACCGCTAGCAAAACTAGTACGCGTAGTCCGCACGGCAAAGGTACTAATAATAATACTATTAGTCTAGATAATAACGAGGACAACAATAATAGAGATAATAATTTTAGGAATGGTAGCTAAAGCTTAGGCAGCGAAAGCTTAGGTAGTAGTGATTTTAATACTAGCGCCGCCATTAACGACGGGCGGCTCTATAAAGAGTATAGGCGCGTATAAGTCCAAACACGTCGGCCGTAGCTAGAGTTAGATAATTGGCGCTTACTCGCGTATAAAAATAAGATAGGTATAAAGTAGGACGATATATTTAGTTGCTTTCTAAATTATACACTAGGTGCAGTACGGGCGCACTGGCATATATTATAAGGGAAGTAATTCGTTAAGGCCGCTGCGATATCCTTAGGATCTCCTAAACCGTTCCTATGGAGTAAAGTTTATAACTATAGCACTATTATATAGAGGCTAAATAAAAAGGTCCGCAAGAGCATCACTTTTCAAGGGCAGTAAGTAAGAGCTATTTATTACTACTTATAATGCCACGGACGATAGAGAATATAAGGCTAAAACTATATTTACAACTTAGCTAGCTAATTTAAATTATATAATACGTCTAAAACCAAATGGCAATCCAAATAATATAAAGTTAGGCGTTAATTAATTAACTTATATATAGAACATAAAGGCGCATAAACTAACTATAGTTAATTTACCTTATAAATAAAAATAAGCTATAAGAATCTAGTCCTTAGGTCAGTAGGCTATAGAGCGGGTAAGGTATCCGCTATAACGCGCATTTTAGCTATACATTGGCCGTAATTTAGGGGATTAGGTTACCAGATATATACTACTTAGCTAGTGGCCTCATTATATATATAACGGTTTATACTAGAAAGTTTTTAATAGTAGGGCTAAGTAGGGCTAGGTAGGGTAAATCCGGCCACAGCTTAGCCTAAGAGAGGTAGCCGCTTGGCGATTCTTTTATATAAACTTCCCGTCGGGCGCCAACGGCTAAGCAGCTATACACTTATTAACTTTAGCAATATATTTATATTCCCTTATAGCCTTCCTTTAACTCTCCTTCGCTAATAGCTTATAACGCAGTTTAGTAAAGTCGCTTTATATTTAAGCCTACAATCTACCTCTTTTTATACTTCTTATCTACTTTATTTATAACCACCTAGAAGTTGTATTTTTATAGTTATTAAGGTAAATATTAGCTAAGCCATACTATCCTTAGTTACTAATAGGTTAATAAGTCTTTACGTAAATTATAGCCTTCCTTCCCCTAGCTAACTCCTTAGTACGCCTACTTCGCTTATACCCCTTACCCTAACTTTTAAGATCCTCTCTTAATTTTAAAACTTAAAGCTCGCCTTTCTTAACTTATAAGAATATATTCGGCCTAGTGGAGTTCTATTAACATCTAGTTAGTTTACCCTTAATATATAATATACTATTATAAATCTTTAATTATATACCAGGAGGTATATATGTTTATTTAAAACACTTTATATCTCTTTAAAGCTAATTTATAGCTATATTTAGGCTGGAGTTAAAGCACTTAAGGAAAAGGAGGAATATATAGACGGTATAATCTTTAAGGGAGTAGATTACGCTAAAAAGATAACAGAGAGAGGCGAGTTAATTTAGATTTATAATCCTAAAGAAGATATAAGCTCCCCACCGTACTAGGAATATAAAGACGACTTTAAAGATAGGGAAAAGGTTGTTCCTACTAGATATAAAGTTCGCGTAATAGGAGCTACTATAAAATTCACACCCGTCTTAAGTTGAATTTCTTAACTAGCTCCATCCCCTCCTTGCAACTAACTATTAAAGTAATAAATATATCTTAGCTCCGGTCCTTAGGCGCTAACGCATTTATACAGTCTATCGTTAATCTTCCTCCTAGGTTATATTCCTATTTCCATTAATAGCTGCTCCGGATAGCATTAGATATAAGGTTGCCTAAAAGTAATATCTAACTAATTAGTGCTTCTGAATATCTGTATTCGATTTCTATAGCAAATATTCTTAGTAGTACCTTACGCATAATGAAAACTTCTTACTTATACCTTTCTGCGAGTATTGCGCCTATATCTGGCCTATAGGCTTAAATATTAATAATTAGCCTTTTTCTATAATATAGTGGTGAGGCTTAATATACCTGGCGCTAAGTGTTTGGCTTATTAAGCATCTTCTTTAATGCGTCTTTATTTTCTTAGTTATATTAAAATAACTTTTAGGCCTAATTAACTGTTAAAAGCTGGCGAATAATTAACTTCTTACTAATATGCACTTTAAATCTACCTAACCTTTAAGAAATATATAATATTCTTAAGACTATATAAATAATTCTTTAACTTTAAAGATGTGTAGTATCTCTCCTATCTTCAAAGGCTATACCTGCACTTTATTAGGCTCTAACTCCTTAATAAGATAGTTAAATATATAATTCTGTATATAACCTGCTGTCCAAATAGAAGGTGCGAAGGCTACTGCCTAAAAAATTAACTCGTTAGGATTTAACTCCCAAATAAGCTTATATTTTATGCGCGTCTGCTTATTCCTTAATGTAATCTATTTAGGATTAAGGGCAGAGTCTTTTAGGCCTTCGAATATTAACGTAATATTTTTCCTAAATGCTATTATGCTCCTAAGTTGTTTATTTTCAATTATACTTTCCCTAGTTACCTCGGCTTATGTTAGGAATTCCCCCCCCTTCTTATAAATTTATTCTACACGTCCTTCCTCTAGGCGTTTAATTTATCCCGCGACTTTCACTACAGCCTCTTAAAGCCTACTATTTAAAGCTTTAAGACTATAGTACTGTTCCTTAAATTAGCAGGCTTAAATGCTACAAATGCTTTCTATTATTAACTTAGCTTTTTAGACAAGAGATTCTAAACGAGATATAATAGTGGATATTATCGATATTATAGTAAGCCTGAAACTTCAAGGGGTTAAGAATTCCAAAAGGTGCTTATAATCTTAAGGGTTTGCGTAGTTTAAGAGTATAGGCTAATTTAGTGCCAAGCCTAGGATATACAAGGTCGATTTATTAGGTAGTAACTTTAAAACTTACAAACCGGGGTTATATAGCCACTTTTACAAGATCTGCACTTTCCTAAAGCGCCTACCAAAGGAATTCTTCTGCACTACCCTCGCCTTCTATTAATTAAAGACGTCTATCTAGCTCCTACGCATTAACTAAGACTAGAAATGAGATCCCGCTATATACGGCCTTTTTATTCCCATAGCTATAGTAGGAGCGTACCTTAAGCCTATTACTAGGCTTAGTCTCTACTACGCCATAAGACATTAGTATCATCTAGCGTTTACTCTAATACTTACCACTAGGATTTTACATCTAAACTATTAGCGATGTTTTAATAAGCAGCCCCCCTTCCTATAGCTATACCGAGTGGAGCCTTTTACTATATTAGAATAATGCTAATATCTATCTAGCGTCTCCTAGGGTTAATAAGGAAAGGCTACAAAGCTAGAGGGGTATAGTAAATATCCGTGGTATAGCTGTATCGCTAGGTATAAAAGAAGGCGAATCTTTTAAAGAAATAATACCATCTATACTTAGCTCCTTACTCCGATTTTCCTCTAGAGACCGGTACTATTAACCTCTAGCTACTTCTCTAATCTTATACTTTAAATTAGCTCTACCCTTTAGGTAATATGCAGACTATATTAAAGACCCTAAACACTCCTCCGGGCAGCCCTACTCTATTATTAGCTTAGCAGCCCCTTATTATATAGCATACTCTATAATTCCTAGAGCTGCTAAAGGTAGCTATAGTAATAAATACGTTATTTATCTCTACCTCTACCCTAGGAGGCCTAGCTGTCAAGCCACTAGCCCCGGAAGACCCTAAAACTAAAGCAATATCGCGAGCCTTTAGGTTAGAGTATAAGACGGTAAACAAAGTATATATCTTTATAGTCGTGTATATATAGTCCTACTAACACTATTTCTTTATAGTTAGGATGAGAAAGCTTATTAGTATAAAATTGCTAAGCTAGTGGCCCTAATAGGAGAGGTTAATAAACTGGATCAATACGTGTTTATTAATCGTATTTAAATTAATAGGCATAACACTCTTTATAAGTGTCTTTAATTACTAAAGATAAATTATAAATAAGAAAACCAAAGACTACGTTTTATATTAATGTTAAGTCTAAGGGGTTACGAGACATTCTAAGGAAGGTCTTTAAAGATATCCGTAGGATCTGCCTAAGAGAGAATAAGCCTTTAGTGCGGAAAATCTCCGCTATTAAAACTTACCGGCTTATACCGCGCATAGGTTAAACAGAACCTTCTATATAATTTTCTCCCAGAACTAGAATTGTATTAAAGTAGTATAAACGTCAACTCTAAGAACGAAGTATATTTAAAACATTTAGACCTCTTAATTAGCTTTATTAAAACCACCTACGCGTCTATAATTAAACGCCTTAAACCCCTTCTTAAGAACTATAAAATTACGTATAATCTACTCTAGGCTCTCTTTAAGCTGAACTTAGAGGTCTATACTACCTGTCCCAGTACCAGCAAACTAAGATACGTTAAGTTTAATTATAGTAAGGAAAAAACAAGATTAAGCGGAACTAAGTACTTCCATCTGGACTATTACTACTTTAATTTTAATAGGAAAGTATTTAGGGAAGCCGCCCTTGGGCTTGCTGTTAGGAAGTTTTATAAAACGAAACGGATAGACCTCCTTTAGGCATTTCCTTTAGAGTACTACCGGAAATCAAGCGAGATTAGAGCACGGCTAATTGGATATAGTCGAATTTTTAATAACTTAAGAGGCGTCCACCACCGCCAGTACTAAGGGACTGCCTTCTATAAGGATAAAGACAGTAATAAGATTAAAGTCTCTATTAAGAGCCGAATCATAGTTAATATAGTGTATTTTTAGTAAATTAATCCTAATTACGCTAGACTATAAATTAACAAGTCGCCGGGAATACTAGACTTATTAAACATCTTTAATTTTATAGGGGGCTTAATTAAAAGGAAAGACTAAATTAAGAGGACAGATATAGATCTAACTAAAATAAAGGATTAAGATTTCCTAATTAGCAGCCTAACTGTACTAGGTTTTAGTCTAGGTAATAAGCTCTAGCGTATGTTATCTTTACTTATATATAAGCGGCATTTGCTAACATATTATAGTTAAGTTCGTAGTTGCTAATATTAGTAACATTATATAAAACCCTTCTTCCTTTAATAACCTTAGGATTCCTACTTAGCAGAAGGAGGTTATTTAAGCTTTTAGTAAAACCTACTTATCTTAGAACTCTTACCCTACCTTAGATGATTTTATATTAGGCAAAGGACGTGGACTTATTACCCTCCTATAGTATATTACTATGCCTCTATTATAAAATAATAGTTATACTATTACCTTACTAAGATAACCAAATTAGTGGGCTGCCTAGTGTTAGTAAGACCTTAATAGTAAAGGCGATATTAGAATACCTTATAAGACCACTTTACGTTATACGTCTCTATTCCCTTATAATTGCAGTTCTTTCTAACCAAGTAGATCTCTACTAGAGAATTAGGCACGACCGCGGATATACTTAAAGAGAAGCTTTCTCTTATCTTTAAGATAGTAACCTACTAGAAAGCTACTTTACTCCTTAATAAGGTAGACGTGTTCGTAGAACAGCGTGCTACTAATGATGTCTATTACAATGCCCTTATTTATATATTTTTACGTAAGCTTAAATACTATAAAGGAATCTTATTTCTTATAATTAACTAGGTAAAAATAATTAACGAAGCTATTATAAGTAGAATACACCTCGCGCTCTAGTACGGCCTATTAGATCGGAACGCTTAAGAGGTAGTTTAGAGGAGTTTCCTTAATAAGGCGAGCACGACAAAAGGAGCCGTAGATTTTACGGAAAAGGACCTCGATATTCTAGTAGGGAAGGATCTTAATAGCTAAGAGGTAAGAGCCTTTACGCCTATAGTAAAGCCAAGCTAATTAATTTTCTAATTTAGATTAAAAATGCTATTTTTACGGCTTAAGTATTGGCTAGCTATAAAGAGATATAAGTGTCCTTATTATATCTAGAGTTCGCTATTAGTGCGAATATAGAATTTCAGCGTGATTTTATAGGAGGAGGCAAGTTTAATAATATATAGTCCTACGCTTAGCTCTCTTAAATTTACTAGGGTATTAGAGGTCTATAGAATGTATACCTTTTAGGCGCATAGGCAGATATACATTTAGAATTTAGCTATCTTTTTCTTTTCTTCTTTTTTCCTATTTATACTTATTAATAGTTAGAGGCAGTACGTTACTTAACTATACTGTTTATTGGCTAGTAATATATATATATATATATCCTAATAACTTTACGTTATACAGCTTTGACGTAATATAGGTATATAGCCTTAATCCTAAAACGTAGAATTTAATATTACTAGACAGAGTTAGTTACATAAGTAGGTTTTTATTAAAAATAAAATAGAGAAACTAAAACTTTATTATTTTTTTTGGATATACTATCTATACGGGATAGCGTAGAAAATAAGAAAAGAAAAGCTAGTAATTTTAAACGGTTTTAAATAAAGTTTCGTACGGGATAGAAAATAATAAAAGTATTATTTTTATAGCCACTTTTCCCGTATAAGAGGATATTAAAAGAGGTATTTAAAAGCTGGATATAAAAAGAGAATTTTAGTAGAAATCCCGTATAAAATATTATTTTTTATAAATATATTTTTAAAATAAAACACAAATTCCAGTTTCTATAAGATTTTTTATTAAATTATTCCATATAGGATATTATAAGAAATAGGATATAAAATCTAGGTAATTAAATTTTAATATAGGATTAAAATATAGTAGATTATTATATTTATTAGCTGTTTATACTATATAGATAAAATTAAAAATAGTATAGGCGAATTGCTGGTAGATCTAGGAATAGGAAAACATAGCTGTGGGCTCCCGTAGGGGAGTAAAAGCCATATAGAAATATAAGCCGTAGGGGATTAGTTCCCGTAGGGCGGTAGAATATATAGGTATTAGCACCTATAGGGGATTTATTGGCGCAGGGGATTTGTTACCGCAGGGGATTTATTGCCGTAGGGGAGTAGATCCTATAGGGGAGTAAATCCCGTAGGGGATTTATTAGAGTAGGGGATTAGATCCTATAGGGGATTATTAAAAGTAGGGGATTAGTTCCTATAGGGCGGTAAAATATATAGGCATTAGCTCCCGTAGGGGATTTATTTAAGTAAAGGACTTATTTAAGTAGGGGATTGGTTAGAGGAAGGGATTAATTCTCCTACGGCCTCTATTTAGGCGGTATAGGGTGGCTTTTAATAGGCTAGGGAGTAAATTACATATTTTGTGGAAATATAAAGCCTATATAGGATAGTAGGGTATAAGGACCTAATAATTTAGCAGGGGATTAGGTTATCCGCTTTCCTAGGTTTATTTAGCCCTGGTAACTTACCCTACGCTATTTTATATACATTTTAACCAAGCCTAAATCTTTAGTCGTGCTATACAGGATAATGAAATATTATTCTATCTACTCTGCTAATACCTTTAGATCCTTCTATGCTTGCTAAAGTATCTTCTTTATCCTAGAATATAGCTCTAGATTATCCTTTTCCTACCTCCCACTATTTGGAAATATTACTTTCCGGAGCCTATTAACCTAGGGGCCTAATAACTGATAGTATAGCGTAAAGTACTCCTCTGCTGTTTTAATGAAATTACCTTTATAAGCTATCTCTCCTTTTTTTAACTTAGCTAGCTCTTTAGTGTCTATATAATTCCACTTTTTAAACCTTAGGATAGGCTTACGCTCCTTATTTAGACCCTTATAATAAATACATATCTAGAAAAGCACCTAGAAGAACAACTCTAAATTATACCTAAAGGAGTGTTTCTTGCCTAGAAGCACTTCTATAGCTATAAACGCTCTTATACCAGTCTTGCCCCGTACTCCTAAAGGTCCTTCTTACTTCTCTTTAATTGCAAGATTAAGATTAATTAAGAATAACTTCTAGGAGGGATTATCGTCTTCCTTGTTTATTAAGAGGTTATCTATTAAAATGTTACGTTAAAGGATGCCAGCCTACGTATATAAAGACTTATATCCTTTAATACTACCCTTTAGCGTAGTAAGTATTATAGCCGGAGAGCTTGCCTTATAAAGAGCCTTTCTATAGTTATAGGTAATAACGCGTTAATGTACCCGATTCTGTATAATAGGGCGCTTAATTAAAGAGCTTAAATATAGGCGCTTGTTGGGCGGTAATGGGGCGTTAGTATAGCTGGACAACCTCTTTCTACTGGTGCTTTAGCCTTTCCTTGCACTGCCTTATACTCTAGCTACGCTTAAAGGCACTATTAGGCTTTTAGGCTTATAGTTTATCGCTTTAGTAATATCTAACCCCTTATAGATATTAAAGATGTTATTATCTTATCCACCTATATAAATAGTCCCATAGTAATAGTACCTGGCCACGTTAATTACTCCTTTCTCCGCTGCCTTATATAGCAGTTCGCCTTCTTCCTTACGCTCTAGGTACTGCCATAAGTCTTTAATAATAAAAGGTATCTTAGAGGTATTACCCTTACAGTACGCTTTCTAGCAAGTTATTACCTAACTAGCAATATAGGGTGCCCGCTTTATAAGTTCATTAAGGATAAGATACTTAGTCTAATTATTACATATAACCTTAATATATTATTTACCGTCTAATATTAAAATAGTAGGGTTAAACCCGAGCTGCTCTTTATTTATTAAGAGAAATCCTAACATTATTGAGGTAAATTGTAGTCCGTCTTTATTAATATCAAATAGTAATAATGCGATGCCTTCTACCTAGTTATACTCCTATAGCCGCATAATAGATCTATAAAGGGTAAAGCCTAGGATAAAGTAATGAGTGTCCTAAGCGGCGAAGACTTCTCTTATATATTTCCCTAAATCAAACTATACCTGCGAGGGTATATTGGTGTTTAGATTACTCTTTAGCTCTCCTAGTATAAGTATATATAACTAATAGCATTAAGAGCTTTCGCTAGCTATTAGATCATCTATAAAACTAATATTTAGCTTTCGCTTCGCTATAGACCCTTATAAGGGCTGCTTAGTATATATAATAAGCGTTTGTTATATCTTTAGGGCGGACCCATACTCCTCTACAAAGCCTAAAAATAATTTAATTAGGTTATTAAACCACTCTAGGACATTATTTTACTCTGCGCTTTTAGGCCAGTTACGCCAGCCGCCCTCAGCGTATAGTGGATTTCCCCCTTCCTTACATTTCTTGAAAACGGCGGCGCTTGCCTCTTTAAGACCTTCTACTTCCTTAAAGAATGCTTTATATAAGCCAGGAATCCCCACGTAAAGAGGGCCTAGCTCCTCCTTTAGAACATAATCCACGTATTCCCTACATTTAGACGAGTTGGCGAAGCTGCTTATATTACGTAGATATAGGGTTTAAATATAAAATGGTAGCGGTTAGGGGGGAGAGGTAGACTCTGTAATAGTAACGTACACCTTTCCCTAAATAACTTCGTCAGATTTAATCCGGAGGATTGCATTTAGGAAAGATAGGAACTATTTAATATCAAAGCCGTTAGAATTAACCGCTAAATTAAGTCTTAATAGATTACTAAAAAGGCTTTTATTGCCGCCGTTAGATAGCAATAAACGAGAAGTGAAAAGGCTCTATAGAGCGAGTATTAGATTAAGTAAAATATCCTTTAGTTCTACGAGCGTTAGATAGAGCTTATACTAGGTAAATTAACAATTACCTTTATTGCTTATCTAACGCGACGTATCTAAAGAGTTAGAGATACCTAGATCCTTATAAGTCGAGTTAAATAAATTATAAAAACCGTTTAATCCCTCTCCAATAGGTTTTATTTCGATTATCTTTAATTTAAAGAGATTTGCTATTGCGGGAGAACGCGCTAAGAGCTACGTTGGGAGGGCCGATATAATAGGCGGGAGGCAGGCAGGGAGGGGAGATTAAAGAGGCTAGTATATAAGGACGGTATAATAGCAAATAAATATAGGGAGGTTGCGAATACGTCAGGCGTGTCTTGCAATGGGGAAATAACTAGGGAGAAAAGTATAAGGAAGAAAGTAAGATACGAGTGAATGCAAGGATTAAGGATTGGGCGCGGAAAAGTCAAGCCGACCTAATGTGGCTCAGACTAAGGCTTTGCAGGGTTTAGTTAAATACTAAGCTATAATGACCTAAAATACAACGTTTCCGGTCTATAACTAATTAAAGTTATCCGTTTTAGTCTATTCCGTAACGCATAAGGCTCTAATATAGCGAAGCTCTTATACAGCGAAGCTAAAGGGGCGCCTAAAAACGCTAACGAACGATTACTAGTCCTAAAATAAGCTAAATCTAATATACCAAATACGGATATAGTTAACCTCTTTTTACAGCGGTTAATTAACCTATTTCCTAAAAATAGGTTTTAGTTCCTAGAACTAGATCCAGTACACACGGACTTCCCCTTCGCTAGTAAATATTGCAAGGGCAACGCCTTATTTATTCCCTTTAGAATATAACCCTTACCAGTGTCTATTTTATATAGGTAACAAGCGTTTATCTCTATTTATTTGCACTAAATACAAAAATCCCCTATAATACACCCCTTAGAATTAGACTAAATTAATAGCAACTCCCTCCTAAGTTAGTTAGGTTTTAATGTGTCTTATTAGCTCCGGGGCATTACAGACCTTATTTCTTCTTTAAGAGAAGCTAACCGTAATAAGTATTACAGCAAAGGTCGTCCTATTAATTATAGCGTGTAGCTATAAGCTTCGCCGTCTTCTGCTTATTATATCAACGGTATATAAAACTAGTAGACAAAGCAAGCCAATATAATGTCCATTTACCTCATAGTTTGTATTACTTCACTACTTTAAACAAGGGCGGTACTATGTTTTAGTCGCTAGGTTCCTAAAGGATACCGGTAACGTTAGTGTCTTAGAAGGACTCTAAAGCCATTTTCTTTATAAGAGGATATATAGATAAAATATGCTAAATCTTAGAGGGCAGTAGGAGTATAAATACCGCTCCTTACGTTCTCGTGACGCTAAGGCTAAGGAGTAGAAATTCTTAGGCATAACTAAATCGTAATTATATCGAAGCTTGTCCATAACCTAGGCTCTAAGGTATATATCCTTCTCCAACATATTCTACAGCGCTTAGTATTTATTTAGCGATATACAAATACGCTTCTAAGTGTTGTCCCACAATTAGCCTTAGTAGTATAGTTATATAAGGCTAAGCAGGCGGCAAATATAGTGAAAAAGAGGTTGTAGAGAAGAGGCGATAAGGACCGTGGCCGGTGGAGAGATTAGTAAAGGTATTGCTAGGTAGTTCTACTCGCTTTATACGCCAAGCTTAGTTAGATCTGCTGACTTATTACTAATTAAGTATATAAATATAGTAAATACTCGCTATAAAGGGCAGGGCTAGTTCTAGCATAAATTTAATATATATATTTCCTTTAATAAGCAAACGATATAATAACTAAAGAGCGTACCATTTAAGCTAATAAATTTCCTCCTTAATTCTGCAGACTTCTCCATCCTTAGGTTAAGCGTGCCCTTTTCCTCTTAAATACCGTAATCTTGTTTCTAGCCTTTACAACCCATTTATCTCCGTAATCTGAAGTTTTATTACCGCCTCTCTTAAGAGTATGGATTTTGTTTTAAAACTGCCTAATAGTATCTCTTATTTTTTCCCGGTTACTTCTTAGGCTATTAATCCAATTATTAACCCTCCCTAGATGACTTATAATGTAGCGGTCGCTATTTTTAAGGCTGCTAACTTTCCCTTTAAGTTAGCTAAGCTTATAGCTAAGTTAATTAACTAAGCTACCTAGTCTCTCTATCGCCCCTAATAGAGTAAGCTAGGAGTTAATAAGCTTTATTAGAAGAAGTTACTAAGCGGACCATATTAAAACGACTTCTTTATCTTATTAGTTAAGGCTAGAGGCGT
>Ga0307515_10004664_pt1 | contig 28140 bp, 19 predicted proteins | sample 17_EM_MG_FD_194513 | JGI IMG/M metagenome (GOLD analysis project Ga0307515, IMG submission 194513) | Populus trichocarpa ectomycorrhiza microbial communities from riparian zone in the Pacific Northwest, United States - 17_EM | ecosystem: Host-associated > Plants > Roots > Unclassified | place... | reverse complement strand
TCAACAGTAATTTTCGAGAAAAGTTACAGTGTTTTCTTCACATATTGTAACTGTAATTTTTAACTAGCTCCATATTAAAAAATAAAATAAAAAAAGATAATTTCGGAGAAAATCATAAAAAAAACCATGCGGAGAAACATTGTAGCAATCAACAATGTTTTAAAGAAAAACAAATTACAAAACTAAACTCTCAATCAGCTCAATATTAAAAAAAATCGACAAATATAATTTTGAAAAATAAAGAAATAAAATAGAAAAACTATGTGGAAAAACATCGCAGCAATCCATAGTATTTTAAATAAAAAAAATTACAAAGCACAAATTTTAACCAGGTCAATATTTAAAAAGTAAAATCAACAAAAATAATTTTGGAAAAAAAATAAAAAAGTAGAAAAAAAATAATTTTGAAAAAAAATAATTTAAAAAAAAAAACAAAAAAAAAAGTTAAAAAAAAAAACAATATAAATTACTGTTGTAATCCACGATGCTGTGTGTATGAAGAACGTTATCACACACTATTTAGATATTGTTATAATTCATCCATCTCTTTTGATGTTTTGATTTTTTTTTTATAAAAAAATTGGATTCATTTATTGGTACGTGGTCCATTCTTTTTTGGCTTTTGAAGAACTTCAGTTCTGCCCAATAATTGCACACCACGTTGATTTTAGGAAGGAAAATGAAAAGGTTGTAGCTATTTCTTTGTTCTGATTTTATCTATTTTGTCTCTTTTTTAAGTTTTAAACTCGAGAGTGTTTTTCAGAGTCTTTTTTTAGATTCTATTGTTTCGTTTCAAAACAAAAGTATATAAAACAAATATTTGGTTAGATATTTAAAAATTAATTGATTTTTATAAAAAATAGTTTAAAATTATATTAAGTATGAAAAGTAATATTTTTGTTAGATGAAGTGATGTTTATTTTATTTAAAATATAAAAAAATTCAATATTTTATAATTAACTAGATTTAATCATTTTTGTTTTAAACATATTAATTAACTAGTATTTAATAATATAGTCAATAATTTTTTATAATTTAAAATTAACCATAATATGAACCATTTTTTTAATAGAATAATCAAATATAAAACATTTATTTCATAACAATTATTGATATAATAACCTCCATAATATATAATACATTCATAATATATAATACACTTCGATCATCAACACCCCAACCATACACCTTACAGGAGGAAGCATATTGACTTGCCTTTTTTTATTTTATTTATTTTATTTTATTTTATTTTACTTCAGTGTCAAAAACCTTGATTCTTTTCCCATAAAATTAAGACCTCTCTCCTTTCAATTAAGGTATCCTCTTGGTTGAGTAAATTTTTTTATTTATTTTTTTAGTATGGTGAAGATCCAACAAATTCAATTATTAAATGAGCTAACAATTTAAGGGAATATGTGGTGGGGAGCAAAAATTGAAGGGAAAAGGGATAGACATAGAGAAAAGGGATTTGTCTCCTTCCAGCTTTTCAATTTCAATCTCCCCTGTTTCTGAAAATTAAAAAATCATACATAAAACAGATTTATTTACCAATTAATTTCTTCTTTTTTTCTTTTTACAATTTTGAGATACATACATATTTGGTATTGGTATGGTTTTATGTTTTGTCTTTTTCTTAAAAAAAGGAAAAACTTATTTTTCATAAGATAATTAAAAATGATTTTTTATTTTATGTTATTGATTTTTATATACACAATGTTATATTGCTAATATTATCATCACTACATCACCATCTCATCACTAATATCACCTTAATATCATCATCATTTTGATTTCTTTTTAATGTGTTGAATTTCTTATTTTAAAATCAATTTAATAATATGTTTGGTTAAGAATAAGTCTTACACAAGTTTATATGAAGATTATATAAATAACCATGAAGGATTTCATGAAGAAATCAATGAAAATATCCAAGATGCAAAGCAAGTGAAGACTTAGAATTAAGTATTCTTTTTAGTTCTTATGTAAATCTCTATATCTTATCTTGATAGAACAATTAAAATGAACTCACACATTTTATTGTGCATGCATTCATAGGATTGATATCGGTTCAAGAATTTTCCAAGTAAAAATATGTCAAATCTAGAAATTTGCATGAACCGATTGACTACTTGTTCATCAAGAATGAACACATGGGAATTCAGCAGGAACCAATCGACTAATTGGCTTGACGAATCTGAACCGGTTGATCGTTTTAGCTGTCAGTGGGATTCTAACGCTAGAAATGACTAGTTTCTTTTCAAAACTTCTAAACAGCTCTTATTCTTTTCCGAAAATATATATTATAGAAGCTACTAGCTAGATACTTGACCTGCTACAAAGTGCAAGTCAGATATTTTTTTCCAACAAAAGAAATTTTATATACAGGCTTTTTCGACAAGTTTTTAAAGTTAAAAAAATTTCCCAGTGAAAATCAAAAAGTTTATACATACATGTAATCAAATAAATCAAGAATTATGTGTGTTGATAAATAAATAAAAAAACCATAAAAAATAACTAAAAAAATCGACAGACATGTGCAGATCAAGATATTTAACATCGCAAGACCAGACATTTACCTGGTTGTGTTTTCTAAATTTTTTTATTAAAATAATATTTTTTTATAAATCAAATGATAATAGAAATAGAAACACACATTAAATTGATTGAATAAAATAAAAGGGAAAACAATATTATGCAAGGTTGCACATATTATAAATATTATCTGAAAATAAATATTTTTTTATTTTCAAAAATAAAATTCATCTATACAAAAGATTAAAAAAAAAAACTATAGATGAACAAGAAAAACCTCTTCAAAAATTAAATGCATAACAAAAAAATAATTGTTATTTAAAAGAAGCTCTCTAAACAAAATAAAAGAAAGAAGGGGTATTAATCTAAATATAAATTAAAAAATAAAAAAATATATAAAAAAGCATTAATTTAAAAAAAATAGAAAAAAAATAATTTAGAAAGAAAAGAAAAGAAAAGGTCAAGCGGTATTAGGCCTAACAAGCTAGGTCAGCCCACTTAACCTATTTTGTTGTAGTCCGCGGATTGGGCTCTTTTCTATGCATCTGGGTTGTCTACCCTAATTTGTTTTTTAAAAAAAAGTCAGACAACACGTCATCTGTATCAAGGTTATCAATTCCATTCCGTTTCGCCCGAAATGGCCGAAACATTCCATACCAATTCAAAAAACGGAACAAATTTCATCTCATTTTAAATCTCGGTCCATTCCGGATTTTTCGGCTAAATTCCACCCGGAATGTTCCGGTTTCATTCCACATATTTCGTTCCGCTCTTGAAAAGCCATTGAATCAAATTGAATCTTGTTCAATTTTATTAATTAAACCACCCAATTATAAAAAGCTATTTTTCATTACTATTTTCAATAACAATGATATTAATAATAATATTGAAAATTATTATTACTATTTTCATTAACAATGATATTAATTTTTTAATATTAGATTTATCACTAATATATATGATTTATATTCATGTTTATACTTTGTAGGAATTTGAGCAAAACAAGAGATGCTTTAGATTCCATTAGCCTTGATAACATTGACCTAACTTTATATTTAAAATATTTGTGTTAAAACATTTTACTTTCATAATATTTTGATATTTTGTTTAAGTTGAATTACTTTAAGTTAAAGATCTATTTAATCTTGACTATTTAGAAATATTTTAAAATTTGAAATTATATTTGTTTGGCATTGTGTTTGTATTGCATAATTTATAATTAATTTATCTTGAATTTGAATTATGTTTGTTGAATATATATATATATACATATAAAAACAGTACAACCCCGAAACGGCACGCCGAAACACTCCAAAACTGAAACATTCCATTCCAATTGAAAAAACGAAACACAGATCGAAACGAAATTGACAACCTTGATCTGTATTGCTTAGTTTCCAGCCATTTTAGTGGCAGGAAAAACAGAGCTAGTGGTTTTTTCAACCCAAAAACTGAATTTTCAACCTACTTTTGTTTTACCCAAAAAACCTAGAAAACATTATAGACAACTTGATAAACTCATTCATGATCTAAAAAACAAAAACAAATCATCCTAAAACCCAAAACCAAAAATCTTACCAAGATCATATTTGATTTTCTTGGCAATCTCAAGGTATAAAAAACCTTAATATGAGCTTCCCTCGTCAAAAAAAAAAAAAACATTGACACCAATTTCAATTATTTTGGTGGCCGGAATCGGTGCCAACAAAAATTTTCTCTATTTACCATCGGGTTTTGGTGACTTTTTCTCACCTCTCTGATATTAAGGGCCAAAAAATAAAGGAAATGAAGTTTGGGACCAAAATTGATAATTTTTTCTTTAATTTCAGAAATTGAAGGGATCTAATATGTATAATTTATAAAGTATAAGAACTACAATAAATATTTTGCCTAAACTTTTTAAAGCCACACATTCCCTACGTGTTTTTTTACTTTGATCCCCCATCTTTCAACCCCATCCTCTCTCAATAAATTGGCTTATAATTTGATCCAATAAGGACTAAATTAAAAAAAAAGACAAGAAAAGGCAGTCCATTCACAGTGCCAATGCATTTTGCATTGTGAATCCCACACGCATTTTAGGCTTTTAGTTAATTTTAGGAAACAAAACCAGCAAGAGATTATCAATCCTATTATACTTTAAGGTTGTGCTAAATTGAATTTTTATATTCTAGCACTAAAGTGTTTATTGTCATACTCACTATACTTAAACACCTTCAAACATCCTAAGTGCTATTAAGTGAGTTATAAAAATACTAGAGTTTAAATTGTATCACCTACTATTTTGAGAGAGTTTTGTTGTGAGCAAAATCATTCTTGTAATCCTTTGAGAGTTGGGATAAAACTCTTGGTATTGGTGAGGGAATTTCATCAAGGAAAAATCTTGGAGAGGGAATATCTTCAAGTGATGTAAAAATATTGGTGTGGATTCATCAAGTGACTATTATACTTTTTTAAGTTTGGACTAGTGAAATAATATAATACTCAAGTATGTTTTGGTACTTGAGGTGTTGATGTAGACTTGTCGAACTACGTTAAAAATGAGTTTAAAATTTTTATCCCATAACTCTTTACTTTATATAATTTAATTATATTATTGGTTAATTATGTTTATTTGAAGTAATTAAATATTTTATTATTATTATTGCTACACCAAATTTACCCTGCGGTGTATTGTCGCCTAAATCCTGGAATAATAGAAAATTTCCACATAAAAAAACATTAACCCCGTCAAATCAATTTCAAATTCAACTGGATTTTGCAAGATTAAAAAAAATTGTTGGCTTTTCCCAACAATCAAATCAAGCACACTATTAGATAAATATGATAAAGAGAAAAAAAAAAGTCATAAAAATGCAAAAAAGACATAGAGAAGAGGATATTCTTAATTTTGATTTTGAAAGCAAGGAGAGACCGATTAAAGAATCAAAGATTCTAGTGATCAACAATGACCTGCTTGAATTTAAATAGAGAGGATTCATTATTGAGAATAGAAACGTTGAGAGGTTTGGTCGGCAAAGAGAGATGGAGGCTTGGGTTGTAATTTTTTAGTATTTTCAATGAAAATGGTGGCTCCATGGACTGATTTTTTATAAAATATAGAAGTGGTAAATTTATAAAATCAACGAGTTTGAAGACTGATTTAATAATTGTACAATAATATAAGGACTGAATTATAATTTGGACCTTAATTAATAATGTAGAATACACGTCTCGCTAGCTGGGCCCACATGAAAGCACGAATCTACACGCCACGCGACCCTCGTTGACCAAAAAAAATCCCTTCGGCAGGTGGAAACGGTGTCGCCTTGCACCATCCAACACGACTCAGCTTCTAATTATCGCACTGCGTGTTACGAATGCATGAAAAGACGTATTTTATAGTGTTTTTTATTTTAAAATATATAAAAATAATATTTTTTATTTTTAAAATTTTATTTTTAAGTATATCAAAATTATTTAAAAATATCAAAAAATAATAATTTAAAATAAAAAATAAAAAAACAACGGCTTAAACCACCCAGCCTGGGTGTAAGGTGTCCCTCTCATTTTTGACACCTCTCTGTCTCTGCTCTCTCCAACAGGCGGGATCCTCCAGCTGGGTAGGGTACGCACCCCTGCGCATTTTAAGCATCATCAATAAACACAATTACACAACTGCTTCTGCTCGGCTCATAAAAAAGCGCGCCGTGTTCAGTTCTCTTAACTAACCCCAGCTTCTTCAAATAAATATAATTAACTAAGGGCCATGTTTTCCACGGTAAATTACGAATCTGCCACTTCCCTTATCGTCTTCTCTGTAGCTCAATCAGTTTACAAATACTCTCACAGTTTATTAATTGCATCTCATTTTTTTGTGTGTTTGTTTGTTTGTTTGTTGAGATTAATAAAATGGATCAACAGCAATCGGGGAGTCCAAGCCCTAGATCTCCGTCATCGCAGCCTTATCTATCGGTTTCGGTGACAGATCCTGTAAAATTAGGGAATGGCGTTCAGGCTTACATCTCTTATCGCGTTATCACCAAGGTAAGGTATTCGTCTACTTGTTTAAATTGATGGAGGTCCTAGGGTTTATAATTAAATTGTTTTGGCGTGTAGACTAATTTACCGGAATACCAAGGGCACGAGAAGATTGTGATTCGGCGTTACCGCGATTTTGTTTGGTTGCGTGATCGACTTTTCGACAAGTTCAAGGGTGTTTTTATTCCTCCTCTTCCAGAAAAGAGTGCTGTCGGTAAGGAATTGATCAATTTTCGTTAATTTGCAAAAAAAGATAAAAGATAAATATATAAATAATCAGTGGATAATAATGTGAAATTTATTTGATGGTGGTGATGCAGAGAAGTTTCGGTTTAGTGCTGAATTTATTGAGATGAGGAGACAAGGGCTGGACATATTTGTTAATAGGATAGCTTCACATCAAGAGCTTCAGCAAAGTGAGGATTTAAGGACCTTTTTGCAGGCAGATGAAGAGGTGGGTGAGATTCTATCATTTACTGTTTACCCAGTAGCATTCTCCTGGTGCTGATTGTGAGAGTTTATGGATATGCTCAATTGAAATTATTATTTGTTTCTATATTATCTTTCCCTAGTTTTCTTGTTAACCCAAGTATCAATAATTCATCCAATATTGTGAAATAACTGAGTTACTTCTTATAAAGGAATGAGCATGTATGCTCCTAAGTTATCTATAATGTAGCAGCAAGCACGCAGTGAATGTCATAAATCATTTAATTTCTCATTTCCCGCGGAGTGGATCCTTTTGCCAGGGTAAATATTCTTCCTAATTGATAAAATGTTTTGAGACATGTTTAGGGAAAAAGGGATCAAACGATAGGATAAAAAACATGGGTAAAATGGAATATGGCTTAGTTGCCACGCCTTTTCACTTGAATTCGTCTCCCTAGTAACTTTCCAGAAAGCACAGTGAATGGCACTGGCAGGTTAAAGGCTTTCATCAGGAGTCATGTGGCTGAGACTGCATATCTGATGATCACCTTTGTATCATTCCCAAATTTATCACTCTACCAGAAGCAAACACTGTTGCACACGTACCATTTTCACACAAATCATCTGAAGAGTTGCAATGCTAACAAGCTATCTGTTTTATCATGAGTTTTTTCTTTTCCCTTTTTTACATGGAGAAATGGTTTATTTATAGACAATTGATAAAAACATTCTTAAGCAACTACTTACATGTGATGATGAATTCCTTTCTGGGTTATTAAAATAGGATGTAGCAGCTCCATTGATTCATATAATGTTAGTTCCAGCATGTAATTTAAAAATTAACCTGTATGTTGTTGATGATAAATTTTTGTGATTCCTGTTCTTTCTTGCATGTTAGATATCTATAGAGTACAACTGCGAGTTTTTAATATAATATTATTTTGTTACCTATTTTTCAGACAATGGAGAGATTAAGGTCTCAAGAGACTGGTATATTTAAGAAGAAACCTGCTGATTTTATGCAAATTTTCAAGGTATGATGAGTTAGTGTGTCTTCTTTTGCTGATCGACCCGTGAGATTCAGCACTAATTTTATAGTGCTTGAACAATGTCATGTAACATCTGAACACTTGTTTCCCTATTATGAACTCTCTTATATAATATTGAAGAAGAAACCTGCTGATTTTATGCAAATTTTCAAGGTATGATGAGTTAGCGTGTCTTCTTTTGCTGATCGACCCGTGAGATTCAGCCCTAATTTTCTAGTGCTTGAACAATGTCACATAACATCTGAAGACTTGTTTCCCTATTATGATTTCTCTTATATAACATGTTAATTACCAAATGAATCAGACATTAGATCCATCTTGTTCGAAAGCATATCACTGAAGTTGGATGATCATTTCTTAGTTCATTGGATGCTTTGCTTCTGTTGTGTGGATGTTTTAAGATAGTTTTTTACCACTTCCACTGTACAATTTTCGGGTTGGGTTAGTGTATATTTCTAGATGACTGGTTTCAGGTCTCCTCAGATCCAACTGTCTATAGTTATTAAAAATCCTTTTCACTACCTGTTGGTGAAGTTTAGCACACGAGAAAGTAGTCAACTACTCTTGTGCACTGAAATTTACAGTATGCACCATTCAAACAAGCACACTGTCAGTTTGGCAATCATGGTCCCAATGTTTTGCAGGACGTGCAATCTAAAGTGAGTGATGTTGTTCTTGGTAAGGAAAAACCTGTTGAAGAATCGAATCCTGAATATGAAAAGCTGAAACATTACATCTTTGAGCTTGAAAACCACTTGGCTGAAGCTCAGAAGCATGCGTATCGTCTTGTAAAGCGACATAGAGGTAACAGTGGTTTATGTTATTGTTACATGTTAACCCATGACACGTCTCTTTCATGTTTCACCTCTTTTAGACATATTATGATGCATCATTTCTTATAGCTTGATTGTCCACATATTTTGTCAGAATTAGGGCAATCTCTATTGGATTTCGGGAAGGCAGCAAAGCTCCTTGGTGCTTGTGAAGGAGATATCCTAGGAAAGGCATTTTCTGACCTTGGAACTAAATCAGAGGCACTATCAGTTAAGCTGCAGAAGGAGGTAGGCTTTTAGTCAATTCGTGCCTTTCATTTCCAGATTCAGCAATTTTTTATGCTCTCTGTGTGTGCATGGGCTTTTGATGGAGTTAAAAAGCTTCTTTTTAAATCCTTGAGATTGTTCTATAAATTTCCAGGCACATAAACTTTTAATGAATTTTGAAGAACCATTGAAAGATTATGTTCGTGCTGTTCAATCTATTAAGGCAAGTTTGGCTTGCCTCTCTCTCCCTACCTTTTTCCTATTTTTGTATCCTCCTTTTTTGTTTTTGTGTGTGTAGACTTTTTCTTAGTAGCTGATTCTGCTATCCTGGTATTCTGACAGGCTACCATCACCGAGCGGGCCAATGCCTTTAGGCATCAGTGTGAACTGGCTGAAACAATGAAGTTGAAAGAGATAAATCTGTATGTCCTGGTTACTCCTTTCCTTGTTCTTGTAACTTTATTTTATCTGTGATTTCAATGGTACCATGTGGAATGATCACAAACATTGCTAGAGACAGAACCTTGCCTTTTCTCTCGATTCCTATTAATATACTCTGATAATTCTTTATTTGTAATGACTTAAGCTACGATTTCTCTGATGCTACTTGAATTAAGTTTGTAAATACAAGTGTCATCTAGCAAAGAAGCAGCAATGAAAGTATTTGATTAGGTTCCATACTCATAAGTTTCTGTTATCATATTTCAATCGGTAACAATGCTGCATTTAGATAGTGCAGTAAAGATGGCCTTTTAGCATCTAATACAATGTGGATATAGTGAATAGTTACATTTTTTTCACATTTACGACTTGCCATGGTAGTCAAATATCCTCCACTGGGAACGCTCAAGAAAGGCTAATAAATCCTGAAGCTTGATGCATCACTGAAGCGGTCATTTATTGTTTAGTTTTTCCCCTTTTTCCTAGGTGGTCAGTTTTTGCTGATAGCCAGATGATATTTGGAGTTTCTAATTTATATCTATTACTGCAGAGACAAACTTATGCTAACACGTTCTGATAAAGTGGGAGAAGCGGAGCATGAATACAGGGAGGCAAGTTATCTTACTAGTAGCATGTGTGCACCTTAGAAATCTTAGAGGTGTTTGGGATTGCAATTGAACCGTGTTTTTGAAAAATTTTGAATATTTTTTTTGCTTCAAATTAAGTTGTGTTTTTTTTATTGTTTTGATGTGCTATGCTAACATTAAAAATAAATTTTAAAAAATTAAAAACAAATATATTTTGATGTATTTTCAAGCAAAAAAACATTTAAAAAAACATGTACCATTTTCAAACAACCATTTTGTTATCTCTTAGTTATCTGACTAAAAGTTGGTTTTCATGCAGCTGAAAGCAGAGAGTGAGGAAGCGACAAGAAGGTTTGAGACAATTGTGAGACTGATGAACGAAGAAATTGTGCGCTTTCAGGAACAGAAAACATTGGATATGGGGATTGCTTTCCATGAATTTGCAAAAGGACAGGCACGTTTGGCAAATAGCATTGCAGATGCTTGGAGAAGTCTTCTTCCAAAACTCGAAGCATGTTCCTCATAATGAGAGTATCAAAAAGTGAGCACTTGTTCACTTTTTTCTTCGTTCTTAGGAATGATGGGCCCAGCTCTTGCTTTGTAAAAACCATAGAGTTTGGGAAGTTCTGCTATTCTGGTGTTGTACAAGTTGACTCGTTTGCAAATTTTTGTTTCGTGTACAAATTTGAAGCCTAATGAAGAACAACAGGAGCGAAACACGAAAAATGTTCATCCATGTCTTCATACTCTAGATCCTCTCTTCCATTAAGATCTTCACATCTCCAAATCATTTTTACATTATGATGCAAATCAATCAAATTTTTTGCCTGCGGTGGTTTTTTCCAAGAACTGTAGTGGATTGTTGTCCTAGTTTTGGGTCTTCCCACCTGCAAGAGATCGGAAAGGCAGGATTAAGAAAGAAGACGGTTGTTCATGATCAAAGATGTTGTTCGGAGATTTCAAGGCATGATTTAGGTAGATTGATTCCCCAATGATCTGGAGGCAGGAATTCTCCTGCTGCCTGGTGAAACTCTGATTTTTCTTTAAAAAAGAGAATAAAGATCATGCAATTACAAGTCATCCTGTATCATTCCAGTGTTCTGATCATGTTCACGCATTCGCCATCTTCAAATGTGAAGCTTTTTTGTACGTTGGAGTGAGATCTCCACCAACATTCGAATTTTCAACTTGCAAACAAAAGGGAAGATAAAATACTACAAATTTAGTTAAGGCGTAAAACAAGGGCTAGCTAGATTTATCAAGAAAACAATAAATTCCAAAGGCAAAGACAAAGACAACGACAAAGGTAATCTCAAAATGGTAACACACCCTAATAACTTAAAGATCCGCGCATAAACCTCTTTTATCTTAGGATACCAAAGAGATTGAAAGTCTTAAACAAACTTTATAAGATTAACAAGAAATTCACTGTCAAAGAACATGACTGCTCATTCTTCATCTTCTTCATCTCCATCTCCACCAGATGCTTTCTTGGCTGCAGACTTCTGGTTCTTTCGCTTCACTCTACCAGGACGTCCACCACCAAAGGGACTTGTGAGAGAGAAATCAATGTGCTTCTGCGAGTCCACCCTCACCATGAAAGATGGAATATTGACCACCTGCCTCCCAACCCTGAAGGACCAAGGGAAATATCAATGAAAAAAATCCAGAATCCAACTGTAGCATGCCAAAACACAAGGCAGATCAGGTCAAAATAGTTTTATATATATATGAATTGAAAGTTTTGACAAGCAAATCTCAAGCTCTGAAATCACAGGACCTTTAGCATGGATGCGAATTCCGAAGAAAAGAAGTCAAAACCTTTATAACCAGAAAAACAAGAAGACGAAAAGAAACTACTGTTCAAAAAATAGGAGATGTACACAATTGCATTGATTATCTAACCCAAATACATCAGCTCAATCAACATAAGAAATAGAATTATTATACATACCTAATGTGCTTCTGTTTAATGAGAACTCGGGCATGGTGGATCGACTTAGCCATACCAGCCTTGAAAACAAGTGTCTGGAGGCGGCGCTCAAGAAAGTTTTCCACCGTAAGAGCCAACACGTAATCCAGCTTGTTCTGACTCTCCTCCAAAAGCCCATACCTATTCATCCTCCTCAAAAGCGCCTCACCCTCAAAGATACGGCGTGAGTTCTTCTCATCAAGGGTTAGAAGCATTCTGGCAGCATTACGAATGCGACTCAATGCATACTGGACCCTCCAGAGTTCCCTCTTGGCACGGAGCCCATACTCTCCGACGAGCTTCAGCTCAGCATCCAAACGTTCCTTCTCATAGGGACGCCTAGGTTTCTTAAAAGTTTTCCCGTCTATAGAGAAACAAAGAACACCAAGTTCACTTTTATTATTCAACTCATCAAACCAAAATCAATACGCAGAGCCCAAATGATAAGCACTATTGGGTACAGAAAATTGAAAGCTAAATTTCAAAACTCTCAGTTAAACAACACGCATCAAATTTTCCGTCTTTCATTCACTTCATAATTTGCAAACAACAGAAGATAGAAAAATAAGCTAAAATAAGTTCAAAATCAACAGAAACACCTCGGAAAATTAAGTAACTGGACTGAAAAGTAAAAGAAAGATAGATCGGTAGCTTACAGTTGCGATAGAAGGACACATGCACCATGCTTGTTGACTGCCGCCTGCAAACTTAGGGTTTAGGGTGGCGATGAACAAGGATGGAACATGTATTTATCTCCCCATATACCCTAACTTATTTGGGCTGGTGTTATATCCAATTGGGCTAAAGCCTCAAACCTCTTTCTTTTGTTTTTGTTTTAATGTTTTTTCTCAGTATTTACTGGACCGCTTCAAACTCGCTAGCTTTAACTAGGTTAATTTTTTTTCTAAATAAAATAAAATGTTCAAAATGATAATAGTGATTTTAAAGGGGTTAAAAAACATAGGGTTCAGATAAGATAATTGTTTCAAATGAGTTCAATAAGACTAATTAATTTAATAATATAATTATAAAAAAATAAATACATTTCAATATTATAAAAAATATCCTCTAAATAATCTAAAAGGTCTTAATAATAATATTTGATAACAAAACAAAAATTAAATGAGAACGGGATTCCTTAAAAAAAAAAAGAATAAAAAAGGTCTTAATTACCAATAAATTAAATATTGAAGGATGAATTGAAAAGAAAAATTAATTTTAAAAGAAGATAAAAATATATGACTCAAGTCAGCATGCTGAATTCACGGTCTAATTATGAGGTTAAAACAACCTTGCACAAAAAATATTGAATAAAACAATGAAAGACGAAACTGGAAAAAAAAATTAAGAAAAACATGAGTTAACTCAAGTTAACTTGATTAACTCATGACTTAGAATATGAGATCGGGATAACTCTTAAAAAAAAACAAAAAAAAATCACAAAGCTAAAGGCCTGATAACCTAATATTGAATGATGAAAATGAAAAAAAAAATCATTTTTTTTATAAAAAAACCTAAAAAATGACTGAATTCAAATCAGGTTAATTTTCAAAACTCATGACCCGGGTCATAAGACCGGGTTACCCCATTGAATGCAAACCCGAAAAAATTACAAAGCACAATTTCCAGTCATCTAGATTTAAAAAATAAAATAGATAGCAATCAAAATAATAAAGATCAAATTTGGTATAAAAATTATATTAAATAAGACAACGAGGGATGAAATTAAAAAATAAAATAAATCAAGAAAAAGATAAAAACAAAAAAATAAAATAAAAAGAATAAAGACTAAATTTGGTATAAATTAAATGAAATAAAGCAATGAGGGATTGGATCAAATTCGGTATAAAAATTAAATGAAATAAAGTAATGATTGATGAAATTGAGAAATAAAATAAATCAAGATAAGGATAGAAAACCAAGAAATAACAATCAAGATAATGAGGACCAAATATGATAGATAAAAAAAATTAAAGGAGGATGAAATTGAAAAACAATTTAATTTTATAAACTATTTTAAATAAAATCAATAGTACTCAAAATAATAAGGATAAGATTTGAATGAAAAAAATTAAAGAGTTGTTTGAGAAATTACAGGGGTAGACATGGAAATCGACGAGGAGAGAGAAAGACGAAGAAAAAAGATCATCGACGTTAATTTTGTGGTTCGTTGACTACACGCGTTGTTCTGGAATAGAGAGGTCACTGAGTAATTCGAACGTTGGCCTACAATCAACTATTTGACCTCTGGACTAGCCCTTACATGTTGTCTAAATGACTTGGCCTTAACTCCGTGTCAACCACCTTTAAAAAAAAAACAATATTTATATTTATTTCATTACTAGAGTGCTTCTCAGTCAACTTGTTTATTACAAAAAAAAAAACATGATGAAAAGACACAAAAACCCTTGAACGCCAGTTCATTTTTTTTTAAGAGTAAATGGATCATTTTATTGTTCTTTAAAAAGAGAAAATACAAAAAAGCTCTTAAAGCCAAGTTTTAAAAAATATATATATCTTTTAAGAATGATTAAGTCATTTTACTATACTGATAAAATATGGAAAGACCTCTCTATCCTTGTGCAATTCAAAAATGACTTTTAGACAATAAAGTGAAGATTGTTCTACTATTAATAAAGGGTTTAATGATTTTTCTTTAAAGGATAGAATGATTATTTCACTGTTTTAATCTGTAATGACTTTAATTTTAATATATAATGAAAATCCTTATTAATTAACACATATCTTTTAACACATTTTTCTATCAATCCACGTGACAACATCCTTATTAATTATTTCTTTTGCTTTTTGTTTATAATGCGGCTAACAAAACCCTTTTAGATTGTCATTAGGCCCTGCATGCTGGATCAAAAGCCATTTATTGCATTAAAAAAAGTGAGTTTTGTTATTTTTTCCAGCATATGAAATGGTGACTAGTAATGATTTGGTATTTTTTTTCCTTTTGTTTTCACCGACATATTTAAGGTTTATCAAAATTTTTACCGAAATTTCAACAGAGTCTTCCCTATACTGGGAAGATCCCAAATTATCGACAATTTATCTTGTACATATTTTATGCTCATTCTGCAATCATAACATATTCATACTGCATCGCAACCACAATCATTACTAGTCACAATCATAATAGCTCACATATTCATTTTTCCTTCTCATTTACAAGCGCATACAAAATGGTAGTCAAACATGGATAAACAACGTTAATATTACAAGTATAAAATAATAAGAATCTTGAATCTATATGATTAATAGAAAGAGATACTAATACAATTCTAGTCATATAATTTACTTAAGGCAAAATACATTGATATTTTTTTAATTTCTAATTCATATAAAAGAAACTAGAAACACTAATTTCCTAACTCATACAAAAGGAATTAGAAACATGAATTCTCTAATTCATATAAAAGGAACTAGAAACACTAATTTCCTAATTTATACAAAAGAAATTAGAAACATGAATTTTCTAATTCATACAAAAAGAATTAGAAACCTAGGACACTACTCCTGACTTGAATGTGACGGACCTACAATATCAAAATATAGAAATAATTATATTAAAAGTAAAAATACAACAGAGATAAGGGAGAGTCACAAATACATGTATATACATATATAATTGACTACTCGATGGTACACAATCATAGTTGTCATGGAAACCCACACATAAAATTTTTCTTTACTACATCTAAAGCCTATCATTCCATAACCCACTTATGATTTTTCTTTTTACGATTATTATCCATTATTCATCACCGGGTACATCCATTTTACTACCCTATCCCAAACTTAGGAAGGTTACTACCGACACTAATAATTTCTATTAGTGTCATTAGTTGCCTTTACCAGGACCGACTAATCAAATCCTTAGTAATGTCAGCACCAACTTACCGGTTGGTGCCATTAACTATTTCCAACCCGAAATAGTAAATCAATTTTTTCCTGCCTCACCTTGGAGATTTTTCCGGTAATGCTGATGCTAAGATCTTTTGACATCATTAGCTTCCTTTTTGGGAAGCTAATCAAATTATCCTGGGTTTGCTGATATCGACATTGTCTGTCGGTATCATTAACTACTCTTAACCCAAATAGTTAATCAAGTTCAACATTCATTATATTTCCATCAAGATCATGCCGATGTTAGCAAAACTTGCTAACATTAATAGCCGCCCGTATTTGGGATCAATTAATCAAGTTCAGAGGTAGTTGTTTTGGATTCATCATTGTAGTTCATTATTTGAAATCGAAGTCCATGTCCGTTTCATCATATCTTTCCTTTCTTTAACTTTATTCGCAAGTGTTAAATTCTAAAATAAAATAGAATACTAGTTTCACTCTTAACTAAGGAGAGTATAGGTGTGAAACACTTACTTGCCACTGATGCTCGATTTGCACTCCCTTGTTGTTGTTGTACTCTCCCCGCGGTTTCTCTTGAATTTACAAGTAAATCACATTAATTCATGTCCAATTTTCATTTTGCAAATGGCAAGGTAACAACAACAACATTTACTCTTTACGTTTCATTGTTTTAGATCATTATGCACATCATCAATTTCATTTTCAAATATGGTTTACCCCCTTCCGGTGTCAAGATTCGATGTTACAAAAATTTTAGTGGGAAGGAAATCGGTTTTTGCCCCTATCACGGATAACATTCCCCATTTTATAAATTCTCGTCGAATCTGCCAGCAGAGACGACAGTTCAACCTTCCTTCATATATTTACCTATATCTGGAGCTCTAGAGCTCCAAATCGAGCGAGGTTGGATTCATTAGAAAGATAACATCTCAAACTACATTTTTTATTAGAGATGCTTCCTAAATTGTGTCGTCCTGAGACCCGAATATCCCCTAGAACGGGAGTGACGAATCTGTCGAGGATTCGTCGGCGATTTCTAAGTGAGTTTTCTACTATAACTGGTTCATGCATAAAAATACATGACACATCAGAATTCTTCTTCTTTCCCTCCATTTGGCTCATGGCCGAGCTTAGTCTAAGGGGGCTAAGGATTCCTTTTTTCTTTCTAGCTGATTTTTCTTACCTCGTTCACTCATTGTCCACATTTTACACATGCTATAAGTGTTCACCAACCTAAATTTTAGAATTCCTTTCCTGCCCTATTCCATCCTCACATGGTCTGCCATTCAAGCTTTTGAGTCAATGATTTTTGTTTAACAATCTTGTGTGTTTTTCATGTTCAGAACATCTTCTGTTAGCTTAACTAATCTTATTCTAACAATTTCTGCATTTCCTCCAAATTTTTCTTCAAGAACCCTAATTTATAAAATCTGAAATTGGTGTATAATTCCTACTTAATTGTTAATTTATTTTACACCATTAAATCTAGTGTCTTGAAAAATACCATCTTCATCTTCATATCCAAATGAATCAGACATTTTTAATTGTCTTTGTTTGAATAAATAGAGTCTTAACTTAGTATGTGTTTAATATTGTAATAGTTTTTGTGGTTGTAATTTAAAAAAAATAGGTAATTTTTTTTTAAATAGGTAAAAATAACATTTTTAGTTGTAATTTAAAAAAAAATGTTTAATTTAAACTATACATGTAAAATAAATAAAAAATATTTTTTCATAAATAAAAAATATTATTTTAGTTTATATAAAAGTAAGGTTTGAACAAAACTACATGTGAACCCAATGTAAAAAAAAAAAAACCCTATAGGACTAACGAAAGATACGACATCGTTTATCCTTCTCTGCTTTGTTCAAGGAGAAGAAACCACCGTCCCCAACTGAACAGAGAGTCTTGGAAAGAGAGGAGAAAATTATCTCTCCAAGAAAAGGACGGACCTCACCTCAAACTCTGGTAAGATGGCTACTCTTAAGACTAAACAGTGTCTAAACCTCGTAACTCGATTCATCAACTCTCGAACTCCACCTTTTCATTACAAAAATACCCGCACTCTCCAAACCCTAGCTTTCAAAGAAATCCAATCTTCACCCAACAAACCTGACGCGCCTACAACTTTCATTCTCCACGGGCTCTTAGGTTCTGGTCGCAACTGGCGTTCTTTCTCTCGCAATCTCGCTTCCTCTTTTTCTGGTACACTCCATCGCTCTCTTACTTTCTTTGTTCTTTTTCTATATTTTGGATTCTTGATTTTGATTTGGTTATTTACTATAGAGTGGAGGATGGTGCTTGTGGATATGAGGAACCATGGCAAATCTGTTGATATAGAGGGATTAGACCCACCTCATAATATGTTTAATGCGGCTATGGATGTGGCTAATTTGGTGAAAGAGAAAGGTTGGGAATGGCCCGATGTTGTTATTGGTCATTCTATGGGAGGCAAAGTTGCTTTGCAATTTGCTGAGAGCTGCACTCGTGGTGATTATGGTCATTCTGTTTCTTTTCCTAAACAGGTATTCTTTTTCATTGGAAGATTCATTACTATCTTTTTATCAAACTGGTGTGGTCTTCTTTCTCTAGTGGAAATTGAAGTGGGCGTTTTGTCATTCTTGTGAAATGAATTGACGGATTATTTTCTTTTTTTTCTTGCAAGTATTTCTCAATAATTGGCTGCACTGTAAGCTATATATCGGAATGAAACTTGAATCAATGTTGATCCTTGAAGGGATCTGATGTTTTCATGGGTTGTTAGGTGAAGTGTGTGTATGTTGAATAATGAGATGAATTATATAGTTTCACTGTTTGTTTGTTTTACCTATCGTATCTGGTGTTTAAGTTGATCATGTGAAGTGATTTTGAATGATGGCATTCACTTCTGCTCTTGTAGTTATTTTCATCTGTCATTACTGATGAATATGTGTTCTGTGTGTCTTATACTGGTCAGTTAAGTATATAAATCTTTCTGGGTTTGTTTGATAAATTCTTGTTGTGTTTGGGCATGAGGTCATTTCTGTTCTTTTATGTTTAATTCCTTGTGCAGAATAGTTGTGGGTACTGGATTCTGTGCCTGTAGAAGTAAGTCCTGAATATAGTGATGGAGAAGTTGAAAACATTTTGAGGACCTTGCATAGTTTACCCTCACCAATCCCATCACGAAGGTAAATGTTTCTATCATGTTATTGATCTGACATTTTATTTTTGTTTTTGGTTTTACTTGCATGATTGCTGCATTTTGTGGGCCAAGTATCACCTTATTTAAGAAATATAGATACAGGCATCGACATTGTTGTTTTTGAAACTAGATTACTGTCGCACGTCACCCGCGCGACGTCGGTTGACGATTTTTGTTATTTCATTTTGATTGATTGGTTCATTAGAGTCGCCACCTATTAATTGATTGAGGGCTACTAGGAAACCCGGATGTACTGGTATTGTCAGAGATTCGCGGGTAAGGGACTGGTTGTGGTTAGGGAAGGTACTAACACCCCTAACGCACCCTACCTGAGGTAAGCTGCTTCGTGACTTTGACGTGTTAAAGAAGTTTTAAAAATTTTATCTTTTCATCGGATATTAGAAATACAACTTACGTATAAGTTAATAATTCTGGACCGTGAGCAATTCAAAATATTAAATTCTTCTTTATTCTTTGTAATTTTATCGTAAAAAAAAACATTCATAAACAAAATACAAACACCACATTCACTTTCACTATATATTTTTTCTTTTCTTTTCTTTTCTTTTTGTTACATCCACACTACAAATGATAAAAATTCAAAACAAAACAAAAATTACATTAAACAATTCAAAAATTACCAAACAGCCCCTAAAAAATCCAAAGCCTTCTGGAATCTGCAGGAACAGTGTTGAGGAAGGTTTCTGGGTGCGGGAACAGTGGCGGCGTGTGGGTTCACGCGCCGCCACCGATGAAGGTGACAGAACAGGTGGATCGGGAACGTCTTCCTTTTCTCTATCTCCCTACGGCGACGGTGACCTGCAAAACAACCGAAAACACAACAGGCTGCTGATTTTAATTTTTCTTTCTTTTTGGTCCAGATCGGTTCACAGCCCTCTTTCCCTTCTCCTTCTTCGGGTCTACTTCACTGCGGGTCAGTTTATTATGGGTTTCATCTTCTTCTCCTCTGCTTCGGGTGGCAGGTCTGGCGGTTGTAGAGGGGGCGGCGGTGTTGAGGATCTCCACTCCTGTTGGTTGTCGTGGCGATTGGGTTTGCTTTTGGAGGAAGAAGGTGCTGCTGCACGAGGAGTGGTCCATCGCTGCTGGATGAAGAAGGCGAGCAGATCTGGCGGTGTCGGGTCACGGTGGAAGCGGACAGGGCTGGCTTCGGGCTGTTGTTCTGGCCGTTACTGTTGAGGGAGAGGCTAGTCTGTGTGCAGCCAAAAGAGGGAAGTGGCTGGCTGCTGTGGTGAAGGAAAATGGCGGTGGGCAGGGGAGCTCTCTGAGTGGCGAAGGGTTGGCTGGCTTTGTTTCTCTGGTTTTAGTTGGGGAAGGGAAAAGTGAGGGGGAGCTGCAGTCAGGGAGGCGGCTGGTTTAGGTTAGAAAAATCCCAACCGGGGAAAATGTGGGGGTCTGATATGGCGGGGGGCCCTTGGCTCTCAGGTTCTGGGAGAGCTAAAGCCAAGGACCCCCGGGGAGACGGCGACTACGTTTTTCAAAAGTGATAGGTTTAGGTTTAGGGTTTTCTTGTGTTTTTTCAATTGTGCAAAATTACCTCTCCTTTGTGAATGAGTTGGAAACTCTTATTTATAGCAAAAAATGTTGCTAGGTCCCCCAAACTTGGTCCCTCAACTTCTTTCTTTTTGTAAATTTGATTTTTCTTAATTTTTTTGTATTTTTTGAAAACGAGCAATATCAACGTCGACTCAATGAGGAAAATCAATGATTTTAAAAATGACGCGTGAAAAGTCGAACGCGTTTGAAAGACCTTTGAAAATTTAAATTCTTTTTAGACGACGCTGAAAATGCTAAAAACGATGCAAATATATTAAAAAACGTATTTTTTTGGATTTTTGATGTATTTTTGCTATTTTTGGAGTTTTTTGAAAATTTACCAAAACATGGGTAAAAAATTTGGTAGCAACATATGCCCCCTCTTTACAATGCTTACGAAGCAAAACTCCTCAATGTTTTGCATTAGTAAGCTTTGTAAAGAAAAACTTGTCTTCCTAACTTGTTGAATCCACTCATCTAAAGACCTTACTTTTTTTCTTTTTCTTTTTCTTTTTCTTTTTCTTTCTCTTTTCCTTCTATTTTCTTCCTCTTTTTTCTTTCTTTCTTTCTTTCTTTCTCTTTCTCTTTGTTTTTTTTTTCGTTAACCTGAGATCCCATCTGGCGATCTCCTTTAACCATATTCGAATAAAATGTTCTTCATGATGGCAGGGTTTGAACTTTCTCTCCTTGTTGTTTTTTTTTCCGTTAACTTGAGATCCCATCTGACGACCTCCTTTAACCAAAACCAAAGAATGTGTGTAGCTCGGTCAACCTGAAATCCCATCTGGCGATTCCCTTTAACCAAAGCCACCTGAGATCCTATCTGGCGACCTCATCAACTGGAACTAAAAACTGTGTGTAGCTCGGTCAACCTGAAATCCCATCTGGCGATTCCTTTTAACCAAAGCCACTTGAGATCCCATCTGGTGACCTCATTCAACTGGAACTAAAAAATATGTGTGGCTTGGTCAACCTGAAATCCCATCTGGCGATTTCCCTTAACCAAAGCCACCTGAGATCCCATCTGGCGACCTCATTCAACTAGAACTAAAAAATATGTGTAGCTCGGTCAACCTGAAATCCCATCTGGCGATTCCCTTTAACCAAAGCCACCGGAGATCCCATCTGGTGACCTCATTAAACTGGAACTAAAAAAATGTGGGTAGCTCGGTCAACCTGAAATCCCATCTGGCAATTCCCTTTAACCAAAGCTACCTGAGATCCCATCTGGCGATCCCTTTTAACCAAAACCAAAGAATATGTATAACTCGGTCAACCTGAAATCCCATCTGGCGATTCCCTTTAACCAAAGCTACTTGAGATCCCATCTGGCGATCTCATTTAACCAAAACAAAAGAATGTGTAAAAAGTGGTCTCATTGTAATGGGTGACCTACTCAGGTGGAAAGAATGTGAAAAATAGTCTCATTATGATGGGTGACCTACCCAGATGGAAAAAATGTGAAGTGCGGTCTCATTGTAATGGGTGACCTACCTAAAGAAAAAGGAAAGAGTGGTCTCATTGTAATGGGTGACCTACCTAAAGAAAAAGGAAAGAGTGGTCTCATTGTAATGGGTGACCTACCCAAGTGGAAGAATGGCCTCATTGTAATGGGTGACCTCCCAGAAAATGTTGGTCTCATTGTAATGAGTGACCTACCCAAGAAAAAAGGATCGCGAGGGCTCAAAGGCGCACTCAAAAGGAGGTAGGGTTAGAAAACACATTACTTGAGAAATGGTGGCTTAAAGGCGTACATAAAAGGAAGTGAGGGCTCAAAGGCGCACTCGAAATGAGGTAGGGTTAAAAAACGCACTACCCAAAAGGTGATGATGAAACACCGATCTGACAATGCTAAAAACAATGCATTATGATGAATATGCATGCACACATACCTGATAAATATAGGTCCCTATTTCTTCATGGTGTCGTTCCTTTCTCAAAAGTTGAAGTGTTGGCAATAGACTTCGATGGCTTTTTCGCTCTTGCTTACTTGAGTCATCTCTTATGATCTTGACCCCTAGAAAAAACTTGATATCACCATACTTCTTTGTCCTCCGCCCTTTATCTTAAGGGTTGTCAATTTTGCCCGACATTTTTTTTAGGAAGGGAATCTTGGAGCCAGCCCTATCATGCATTTTTTTTTATTGCCCTTTAGCTTGATCATGCCCCCAAGTATTCAAATCAGGTTTGGGGATGAGGTTCTGCGAAGGAAGGTTTGACAAGGAGTTGTTTTCATGTAATTTTTTTTTTTGGAATTTCAAAGCTATTCCAGACACATAAATCCTTTTGACATCGATTCAAAGCAAACTCATTCTGAAGAAATTCAAGTGATTCCTATGGAGAGGTTATCAGAAGTGATGAAAACTTTTCTGTTTTGCTTTTGGTGAACAATGTGAAGTGACACTTGGTTGGTCAAAAATGGTTCAAATTTCAATTTGAGGTTTACAGAGAACCGATTTTCAAAGCATTTGTTTTATTTGCATGAATAATGATTTGGTTCGCATGAGAAAGCATTGCCTACCGATCCAAATTGCTTGCCTTTGATCGAAAAGGGCTTGATTAGGCACGTAATGTAGGCTTGGGCTATTGGTTATGAAGAAAAAGGACATTTACAAGCTCAAAAAGTGTTTAAGGGATTTCAAGACTAAGGATCACTTATGCTTGTTTCTTGACGTTTTGTCATTTGAATGTCTTTCCAAAATTGATCTATCGTGCCTCTTCTTTTTGTTTTTTTGTTTTCTTTATTTGGTTTTGAGCATCATCATATTGGGTTTTTTTTTATGCTCAAAATTTTTGGATCCTTTGGATTTTTCTTCATGCCCCTTAGCTTTGTTCGGGCACCTTTGATGATTGAGAATTTTCTTTTATGCCCCCCAGTATTGCTTGGGCACTTTCGATCATTTTGGTTTTTTCTATGTCATCGCACTTGCCCCCAGTGTGGGGTGTGATCCTAGCCAAGGTTATTTATCTCAAGAAAAGCATTAGGCTCAAAAAGGGGACTGCAAATGATATATTTTAGCCTCGTGAAAAGATTATCAAAGATGACCTTTTTTCATTTCAAATTCATACATTTAGGATCGGTAAGTCTTGCTTTCATGCGAGTATACAATGTGATTTCTCATTATTCATTCAAATAAAACTCAGCTTTTGGAGTCACTTCATGGGTTTTTTTTTTTGGTTTTCTAGGTGTATGCTTACCTTTTTAAGGAATTGCTTGAATTTCAGAACTTGTTTGTTTGAACAAACACCAACATGATTTCTGCTTTTGTACTAAACTTTGAATTCCCAAAAATTCTTGTGAATATGTATGATCATGCATAGCTTTGGAAGAAAGAGGAAATACACCCAAAGATTATTGGTGTAATGGTTTCATGCTTAAAGGTTATGCTCAATATGTTATTTGCATGAAACAGCAACAAATATGAAGATATATTATAAGCACATGATCTTCTTAACAATAAAGGCTCATTTGACAAGGAAAGTCTTTTGGAATTTTGAGTCAAATTACCAACAAAAACTGGAACGGGTTGAAACAAAATCAAGAAGTTTTGCAGGCATGATCAAACAGAGGTAGTGTTTTTTTTTTTTACAGAACAAGAATAGGCTCCATTATGCACCGGTGGTGCAAGTCCCCTTCGGTTGGCCTTCCCACCAAAGCTTTTGCAGAAATACATGATTGTGTCGAGGCTCTTGACCACGTTTGCCCCCAATTTCTTCGGGCAGAGTCATTGTTAGGTTTTGAACAAAGATGATTGGTCGGTTGGAAGGAACTTTCATAGAGTTATTTTTCAGTATTTGCTCGAGTAAGCTAGAGGCGAGTCACACTTGTCTTCAGAAACTCCAACCCTTCTTCAAAATGGACGTTACGGCGAGCACACTTTTCATCTTCCGTGTTTTTCTCTCAAAGTCGGGTGTTGTATACTCGTAGGGGACCTACTTTTCATCCCGGTGCATGCATGACAAATGTATGTAATCTATATGATGAACTCGCCCTTCGAGGGGTGACAATATGGTCGTAACTCTTGTATGATGGAACAAGAATCGTGATTTTTGCCCAAACTCTACAATGAAAATTTTCTGGGTGACGACCATTGTGTCACCCACAAGTCTTGAGTTCAAGATGCTTCAAGAAGGGTTTGCCCCGATGCAAATAACGATAGCACATACAACCTAAGGACAGGTTCTATTCATTATGTGAACATGGGTAGGTTTTCTATCTGGTCTCAAAAGGATCTCATATCTGCCCAGTGACGTTCTTCGTAAAGACAATATGAGGGCGTTGCAAGGAATAGTTAAGGCACGTATGCCCACCATTACCAAGCAGGTACTCAGATATGAGTTGGGTGTTTCACGCATCTGAACCCTGACCAATAGTCTTAGGGCAGATCGCTAGTTCCCCACCTAACCTAAAAGCTTGTGTGTGCTTTCAAAATTAAAACAAGTGATTTATGAAACAATTCTATAAAATACATGGAAACAAAAACATTAAAAAAAGATAAAATTGCAAAAACTTAAACACATCAAATACACAAAACTTAGTCCAATAATGTCAGAAACAGTACCTTCCCCAGTGGAGTCGCCATTCTGTCGTACGTCACCCGCGCGGCGTCGGCTGGCGATTTTTGTTATTTCATTTGGATTGATTGGTTCGTTGGAGACGCCACCTAGTAATTGATTGAGGGCTACTAGGAAACTCGGATGTACTGGTCTTGTCAAAGATTCACGGGTAAAGGACTGGTTGTGGTTAGGGAAGGTACTAACACCCCTAACGCACCCTACCTGAGATAAGCTGCTTCGTGACTTTGACGTGTTAAAGAAGTTTTAAAAATTTTATCTTTTCATCGGATATTAGAAATACAACTTACGTATAAGTTAATAATTCTGGACTGTGAGCAAATCAAAATATTAAATTCTTCTTTATTCTTTGCAATTTTATCATAAAAAAAATTCATAAACAAAATACAAACACCACATTCACTTTCACTATATATTTTTTCTTTTCTTTTCTTTTCTTTTCTTTTTTGTTACATCCACACTACAAATGATAAAAATTCAAAACAAAACAAAAATTACATTAAACAATTCAAAAATTACCAAACAGCCCCTAAAAAATCCAAAGCCTTCTGGAATCTGCAGGAACAGTGTTGAGGAAGGTTTCTGGGTGCGGGAACAGTGCTGGAACAGTGGCGGCGCGTGGGTTCACGCGTCGCCGCCGATGAAGGTGACAGAACTGGTGGATCGGGAACGTCTTCCTCTTCTCTGTCTCCCTACGCCGGCGGTGACCTGCAAAACAACCGAAAACACAACAGGCAGTTGATTTTAATTTTTCTTTCTTTTTAGTCCAGATCGGTTCACAGCCTTCTTTCCCTTCTCCTTCTTCGGGTCTACTTCACTGCGGGTCAGTTTATTATAGGTTTCGTCTTCTTCTCCTCTGCTTCGGGTGGCAGGTCTGGTGGTTGTAGAGGGGGTGGCGGCGTTGAGGATCTCCACTCCTGTTGGTTGCCGCGACGGTTGGGTTTGCTTTTGGAGGAAGAAGGCACTGCTGCACGAGGAGTGGTCCATCGCTGCTGGATGAAGAAGGCGAGCAGATCTGGTGGTGTCGGGTCATGGTGGAAGCGGACAGGGCTGGCTTCGGGCTGTTGTTCTGGTCGTTACTGTTGAGGGAGAGGCTAGTCTGTGTGCAGCCAAGAGAGGGAAGTGGTGGCTGCTGTGGTGAAGGAAAATGGCGGTGGATAGGGGAGCTCTCTGAGTGGCGAAGGGTTGGCTGGCTTTGTTTCTCTGGTTTTAGCTGGGGAAGGGAAAAGTGAGGGGGAGCTGCAGTCGGGGAGGCGGCTGGTTTAGGTGAGAAAAATCTCAATCGGGGAAAATGTGGGGGTCTGATATGGCGGGGGGCCCTTGGCTCTCTCAGGTTCTGGGAGAGCCAAAGCCAAGGACCCCCGGGGAGACGGCGGCTATGTTTTTCAAAAGTGATAGGTTTAGGTTTAGGGTTTTCTTGTGTTTTTTCAATTGTGCAAAATTGCCTCCCCTTTGTGAATGAGTTGGAAACTCTTATTTATAGCAAAAAATGTTGCTAGGTCCCCCAAACTTGGTCCCTCAACTTCTTTCTTTTTGTAAATTTGATTTTTCTTAATATTTTTGTATTTTTTAAAAATGAGCAATATCAACGTCGAATCAATGAGGAAAATCAATGATTTTAAAAATGACGCGTGAAAAGTCGAACGCGTTTGAAAGACCTTTGAAAATTTAAATTCTTTTTAGACGACGCTGAAAATGCTAAAAACGATGCAAATATATTAAAAAACGTATTTTTTTGGATTTTTGATGTTTTTTTGCTATTTTTGGAGGTTTTTGAAAATTTCCCAAAACATGGGTAAAAAATTGGGTAGCAACAGATGCCCCCTCTTTACAATGCTTACGAAGCAAAACTCCTTAATGTTTTGCATTAGTAAGCTTTGTAAAGAAAAACTTGTCTTCCTAACTTGTTGAATCCACTCATCTAAATCAACCTGTTGCATCACAGTGGAAAAAAATAGTACTATCCAAATGATCTGGAATACTGGTAATTTGATCATACTTTTGTAGCAAATCTGACTTACAAATCACAACCTAAAATCCATACGATTATGTCGAAAGGGAAGCCATCCTGGGAGTCACAATCTCAAGAAGTCGCTTTGGATTGTCCACATGAACCCAGTGCCCTGAATTTGGAAGAACATGAAGCGAGAACTTCCCCTCAGATTCATCCCCGGTCCGGCAAGAAAGGCTTTCAAGTCGCTGAATTAAATCTGGATCCCAGCGGTCACTCTTCTCTGCAACTACTAGTCCTATCTCCATTCCTTTTGGTGGATGTTCCAGCAGAGACCAATATGAAGTCTCCTTATAGAATTTTTATATTCACTATTTAGACTGTCAATGTCATTATTTATATTCCACAAAGGAAGGCATTTAAATTTGATTGATTCGATAAAAAAAAATAGAGGTTGACCTGTAAGAGTTGAACATCTGGATAGCACCTTTGAGATCAAAGGCCCAACTCTCTTGCTCTCCAGATTTCTTGAGATTGCTTCCAATCCATTCTGATAATGATTTTGAGAAACCAAGTTGAATCATATGGTTCACAAGCCAGCTGAAACCATAATCATCCCGGGGGAGGGGGGGTTAATTTTATACCGTGAAAAAACTGGGAGCCATGGAGACACTGAACCTAAAGCATAATATACTCCTGTATCTGCCTTCATGATTGATATAAATTGATTTACTCTCCCAGATGATGTTTTCTAATAGAAATTCCATTCCAAGAAATACCACAACTTGTGCATTTTATCCACAATTCATAAAAGATAAGGAGATTTTGGGCTTAGCTGAAAGCTTCAAGCAATACTTGATCATGCAATTTCATGCTAAATGTCCAACATTACATTGTCTAGGCTAAAGAGTGGAGAAGGGAATTAAATAA
>Ga0307515_10004662_pt1 | contig 28143 bp, 18 predicted proteins | sample 17_EM_MG_FD_194513 | JGI IMG/M metagenome (GOLD analysis project Ga0307515, IMG submission 194513) | Populus trichocarpa ectomycorrhiza microbial communities from riparian zone in the Pacific Northwest, United States - 17_EM | ecosystem: Host-associated > Plants > Roots > Unclassified | place... | reverse complement strand
CCCGCGGTGGGCCGCAGCAGGCCGGCGAGGATGCGCATCAGCGTGGTCTTTCCGGCGCCGTTGGCGCCGAGCAGGCCGAACATGCCGGTCGGCACGACGAGGTCCAGGCGGTCCAGCGCCGGCCCCTTGCCCCGGTACGTCTTCGTCAGCCCGGATATCTCGATCCGCATGCAGGTCTCCTATCGGGTGGTGCGGGTGCGCACGGCGTGCGCACCGGCCAGGACGAGGGCGGCGAGGGCGAGCAGGAGGGCGATGGACAGCCACGCGGTGGCCGGGCTCGGCTCGGGGCGCAGGAAGTTCAGGCTGGCGCCGGGCACCGGGCCGGCCGGGGTGAACGCGCCGTCGCCGTGCCAGCCCAGCAGTTCCTGGATGGGATAGCCGCCGGCCGGCTCGAGCAGGCTCTGCGCCGTCGTCGGCATGGCGGTCGGGCCGATCAAGTTGCCCCAGAACCAGTAGCCGACGAACAGCACGCGAAACAGCGGCGCCGGCATGACCAGCGGGACCGCGAGCGCGAAGGCGCCCACGAAGAGCACCGCCGGCGCGATGACGACCGCGAACCCGGCCGCGGCCCAGGCCAGGGCGACCGGCCGGCCCGCCGTCACCGAGTAGAGGATGGCGAATCCGAAGTGCACCACCGCGAGGGGGGCCGCCGCGGCGACGCAGACGCCGAGATACTTGCCGGCGAGGCGGCCCATCGCCGGGGTCGGCGTGGCGTCCAGCAGCGGCGCCACGCCCAGCCGAGTGTCCCGGATCAGCCGGTCGGCGAGCAGGCAGCCATAGCCGATCGGCAGCAGCACGTTGAGCAGGAACGCCGCCCGCGCCATCGACTGCTGCGCGTCCGGGTCCCGCAGCGCCTCGCGGAACGACGACAAGCTGGTCAGGACCAGCAGCAGCACGATGACCCCGTTGACGATCCACATCGACCGCTTGCGGAGCATCATCACCATTTCGTACCGGGCGGCGGCGATCATTCGGCGCGCCACCCGGCCCAGTACCTCGGCGTCAGACTCCATCATTGATGAGTAGCGCGGTGTACCCGGAAAGGTTCAATCGTCAGGAGTGCTCCTGCAGCCCGAGCCGGTCATGCAGTGCGCGCAGCGGCCGGGGCGCCCACCAGTTCCAGCGTCCGGCCAGTCGCATGCACGCCGGCACCAGCACCGGGCGGACCAGCAGCGCGTCGAGGATGATCGCGAGGCTGGCGCACAGGCCGAAGAACTGGATGAACGACACCCGGGACGAGAGCATCGCCAGGAACGACACGGAGAGGATCGCCGCGGCGGCGCTGATCACCCGGCCGCTGCGGGACAGCCCGTCGACCACCGAGGTGGGCAGGTCGGCGCCCTGGCGGTGCCGTTCGATGATCCGCGAGAGCACGAAGACCTCGTAGTCCATCGACAGCCCGAACGCGACGCAGAACAACAGCACCGGAATGGCCACCGCCAGCGGCGTCGCGGTGTGCGCCAGCAGGCCGGCGAGATGCCCGTCCTGGAAGATCCAGACGGCGACGCCGAAGACCGCACTCATCGTCAGCAGGTTGAGCAGCAGCGCCTTGATCGGCAGGAACAAGCTCCCGGTCAGCAGGAACAGCAGCGCGAAGGTGGTGCAGGCGATCAGGATCAGCGCGTACGGCAACCGGGCGCCGATCGAGCCGGTGATGTCGACCAACTGCGCCGCCGGCCCGGTGACCAGGACCGGAACGCCGGCCGGCACCGGGACGGCGCGGACCGCGCGGGCCAGGGCGGCGCCCCGGCTCGAGTACGGCTCGACGTCGCTGAGCACCGAGAACCAGGCCGCGTCGCCGGTGGTGAAGCCGCTGCGCCGGGCGGTCCGGCCGGGCGCGGTGGCACCGCCGGCGAAGGAGCCGGCCATGCTGTCGACCCGGGTGACCCCCGGGACCTGGGAGACCCGGGCGGCGTATTCGGCGGCCCGCAGGTAGCTGTCCCGCGTGCCGCCCCAGTGCCGCGCGACGATGACGGTGGCGCCGCTCCCGCTTCCGGCGAACTCGTCGCGGATCGTGTCCGCGACGGCCCGGCTCTCCGCCTGGCGGGGCAGCACCCGGTCGTCGGCGACGCCGAACCGTACGTGGGTGAACGGCAGGGCGAGCACGAGCAGGACGAGGACCACCGGCGCCGCCGTCAGCACCGGCCGGCGCATCACCTGCGCCGCGATGCGACCCCAGAAGGCGGTGTAGCCGTCGTCGGCCGGCCGCCGGCGCGGCAGCGACCACTTGTCGATCCGATCGCCGAGCAGCACGAGCAGGGCCGGCAGCACCAGCAGGGCGGCGCCGACCGTGGCGAGCACGACCGCGATACCGGCGTAGGCGAACGAGCGCAGGAAATACTGCGGGAACACCAGCAGACTGCAGAGCGCCACGGCCACGGTGGCCGCGCTGAACAGGATCGTCCGGCCGGCGGTGCGGATGGTGGCGCCGAGCGCGGTGCCGACGTCGTCGCCGCGGCCCCGCTGCTCCCGGTAGCGCGAGACGAACAGCAGGCTGTAGTCGACGGACAGGCCCAGGCCCAGCGCGGTGGCCATGTTGATCGAGAAGACGGAGACGTCGGTGACGGCGGCCAGCAGCCGCAGCGCGCCCAGGGTCATCAGGATCGAGAAGATGCCGATCAGCAGCGGCGCGCCGGCCGCCCAGACGGTGCCGAAGACCAGCAACAGCAACAGCAGGGTGACCGGGATCGCGATGGACTCGGCCCGCGCGAGGTCGGCGGTCACCTGATCGTTGATGTCGTTGTTGATCTGGGTCAGGCCGCCGAACGAGACCCGGACCGCTCCGGTGGTGTCGGCCAGATCGTCGTGCAGGTGCGCGACCCGCTGCGCGCTCTGGTCCTCGTCGCCGTCCACGTGGACCAGCACCAGGCCCTTGTCCCGGGCGCGGTCGACCAGCTGCGGCAGCCGGTCGTTCCAGTACGAGCCGGCGACGGCGACCCCGTCCGTCGCCGCCAGCCGCTGGGTGATCCAGCGCGCCGTGGCGCGGGTGTCGGCGTCGTCCACGCTGCCGCCCCGCTTCTCGATCAGGATGACGAGATTCGGGTCGGCGGCGCGGAAGTGCTCGGCGAGCAGGGCCCGCCCGTGCACCGAGTCCGAGCGCGGGTCGTCGAAACCGCCGGTCTTCAGCGCACCCACCACGTCGCCGCTGACGGCGATCGCCAGCCCGGCCAGCAACAGCGCGGTGAGCAGGACGAGCTTCGGGCGGCGGACGACGAGGCGGACGAGCGGACCGGCATCCGGGCCGGCGGTGACCGGGCGATGGTGCCGCCCGGCCCGGATCCGCATCCGGGTCCGCATTCGCGGAGGTCTTACAGCGGTCATGTCACGCGCAATCTGCCGGAGGGGAGGGGGTCATGCGGGCTGCGGCACCGCGGCCGGGCGCGCCGGGTCGAGGGCGCGGGCCAGCAGATCGACGGTGGATTCGATGTCCTCGGTGCTGTGCTCGGCGGTGACGAAGAAGCGCAACCGGGCCAGCTTTTCCTTGACCGCCGGATACAGGATCGGGTTCACGCTGACGCCGTTCTTGAGCAGCGTGTCCGAGAGCCGCAGCGCCTTGACGGAGTCGCCGGTGATGCACGGGATGACCGGTGTGCCCGCACTGGTTCCGACGTCGATCCCGGCCTGCCGGGCGAGCCGCAGGAAGGTGGCGGCGCGGTCGTGCAGCGCGGCCAGCCGCTGCGGCTCCTCCCGCATGACGTGCATGGCGGCCAGGGCCGCGGCGGCGTTCGGCGGGCTCATCCCGGCGCTGAAGATGAAACCCCCCAGCGTGTACCGGAAGTACTCGATCAGCTCGTGCCGCCCGGCGACGTAGCCTCCGCAGCTGGCCATCGATTTCGAGAGCGTGCCCATCCACACGTCGACGTCGCCGCGGTCGACCGCGAAGTGCTCGCCGACCCCGCCGCCGTGCGCGCCGAGCACCCCGATACTGTGCGCCTCGTCCACCATGAGCAGGGCGCCGTGGCGCTTCTTGAGGTCGATTAGGGCCGGCAGGTCGCAGATGTCGCCGTCCATGCTGTAGACGCCCTCCACCACGATCAGCACGCGGCGGTAGCGGTCGCGGATCTGCTGCAGCAACGCGTCCAGCGCCGCGAAGTCCTGGTGCGGGAACGGCTGGCGGCTCGCGCCGGACAGCCGGCAGCCCTGCAGGATGCTGTCGTGCGCGAGGCCGTCGTGCAGGATCAGGTCGTCCGGGCCGACCAGGTGGCCGATCACGCTGACGTTGGTGGAGTGCCCGCCGACCAGCGTGATGGCGTCCTCGGCGCCGACCAGGTCGGCCAGGGCCCGGTCGAGCTGGTCGTGCAGGGCCCGGTTGCCGGAGAGGATCCGCGCCGCCGACACCGACGAGCCGTAGCGTTCCACGGCTTCCTTGACCGCGTACGCGACCGCGGGGTGACCGGACAGCCCGAGGTAGTTGTAGCTGGAGAAGGAGATCAGCTGACGGCCGCCGACCTGGGTCCGGCTGCCGATCACGCTGTCGTGGACCAGGAAGTACGGGTTGGCCACCTGCACCCGGTCGAGGATCGCGCCGCGCCGCTGGAACTCGACGACCTCGGGCAGGAACGCCACATCGGCGACCGAGGGGCTGTGCGGCTCCGGCCAGACCGGGGCGGGCCCCGCCGCGACCGTGGGCGCCGGGACCGGGACCGGGGCGGGCGCCGGGAGACCGGCCTGCCGCGCCTGGGCCAGCGCCTGCGCGAGTTCGCCGACCGTCGTGATGCCGAACACGTCAGCGGGGGACAGGGGCAGGTCCGGCCACCGGCGCTGCACGGCCGTAGCGAGCTCGGCGGTCATGATCGAGTCGAAGCCGAGGTCGGCGCCGAACGAGTGCTCCGCGCGGACCAGGTCGGCCGGGTGGGCGCTGATCCGGCCCACCATCACCCCCAGCTCGGCCAGGATCTGGGCGGCGTCGGTCGGCGCTGTCTTCTGCGCGGGAACCGGCGGGCGCGCCGCGGGTGCGCACGGCGGGTCCGCCGCGACCGACGGCCGGTGGGCGGCGACCGCCGGCGAGCCGGTGGCACCGACAGCCGCGGCGAGGTCCTGCTCGTCGGGAACGGACGGGAGTCCGAGCGGCTCGGCACCGATGCTCCGCAGCGCCGCGAGCTGCTCCCGCAGCAGAAGGATGACGTCGTTCACTGGTGTCGGCTCTCCAATTCTGGTTACGGCCGGTAGCGCGGCGCGCTCCGGTGGGCGGGACTCGACCCGGGCGGCCGGCACCGGTGCGGTCCCGGCCGGCGAGCGCCCCGCGCGTGCGGCGTCGCGGGCCGTACGGCGGATCGAGTAGTGCTGGGTGGCCAACGGGGACGGCGGCAGGGTCAGCAGGGGCACGCCCAGCCCGGCGAAGAGCGGCGTCAGGTTCACCGGCAGCCCGGCGACGGCCAGCCGGCCCAGCCCGTCGAGCAGCGCGTAGCCGTTGTCCGGCTCCGACGGCATCAGAGCGATGGCATCCAGCGCCGTCGCCGACGGTGTCTGGGCGGCCATGCCGAGCAGGCCCTCGCCGGCGCTGACCTGCACGAGGATGCGCGCGCCCGCGTCGACCGCGGCGTCGACGGCGTCCCGGAACAGCACCGGCGACGATCCCTGGCGGCTCCACAGACCGCGCAAGGTCTCCGGATCGGTCACCGCGCCCGGATCCACGCTGGACACCAACTTCCGGTTCGGCGTACGGACCGGCAGGCGGGCCGCGTGCACGGCGACCCGGGCGTCGACCGCGGCGACCAGCGGCGAGTGGAAGGCGTGCGACACCCGCAGCGGCACCGTCGGGACACCGCGGTCCCGGCACCGCTTCAGCAGGCGCGCTACGGCGTCCCGGTGACCGCTGGCCACCGTCTGGGACGGATGGTTGTGGCAGCCGGCCCAGACCCCCTTGATGCCGGAGCTCAGCTCTTCGAACCCGGCCGGGTCGATCTTGACCGCGGCCATCGCGCCCGGCGGCGGCTCGCCCTCGGCGGCCACGGCGGCGCCGCGCTCGACCAGGAAGCCGATGCCGTCGCCCGGCGTCAGCGCACCGGCGGCGACGGCCGCGACCAGCTCGCCCACGCTGTGCCCGAGCGTCACATCCGGGATCACGCCGCAGTCGGCGAGCAACTGCGTCATCCCGATCCCGGCCACCCCGAGCGCGGGCTGGCAGATCCGGGTCGCGCTCACCGCCGACTCGGCGTCCGGGCCGGGCGCCTCGCAGAGCAGCTCGGTGACCGCGGCACCGGTACGCCGGTCGACCACGTCGGCGAGCGGCCGCACGTGCCGGGCCAGGGCGGGGAACCGGGCGACCAGGTCGCGCAACACACCCGCGCGCAGCGAACCCTGGCCCGGATAGAGGAAGGCGAGGTGTCGCTGTTCGGGCGCGAGCGGGGCGGCACCCGCGTACAGGCCCGGTCCGAGCCGGCCCAGCGAACCCGCGGCCAACGCCCGGGCCGCGGTCGCGAGCCGGTCGGCGAGCTCCGTGCGGGTCCGGCACATCACGGCGAGGCGGGCGGGCAACAGCCGGCGGCTCGCCATCGTGCGGGCCACCGCGGCGGGGGTCATCGCGCGGTCGGTGGCGACGATGCCGGCCAGCCGTTCGGCGTACCCGGCCAGCAGGTCGCGATTGTCCGCGGAGAGCAGCACGAGCCACGGCCGGTCGCCGGCGCCCGGATCCCCGCCGGCGGCTTCGCGCTGATCGGGTGCCCCGCTGAGCACGACGTGCACGTTGGTGCCGCCGAAGCCGAACGAGCTGACGCCGGCCCGGCGGGAGCCGTCGTCCGGGACGGCCGGCCATCGCCGGGCCTCGGTGGTGATCTCCAGCCCGGCCTCGGCCAGCGGCAGGTCGGGATGCGCGGCGAGGGCCGGCTGCGGCGGCACGGTCTGGTGGTGCAGGGCGAGCGCCGCCCGCAGCACGCCCGCGGCGCCGGCCGCCGGCAGGGTGTGCCCGATGATCGCCTTGCCGGACGACAGATAGCAGGGCCGCCGGTCGGCCGCCGGCGGACGCAGCCGCCGGATCGCCTCGATCTCGACCCGGTCGCCGACCGCCGTGCCGGTGCCGTGGGCCTCCAGGAAATCGATGGCGCCGGGAGCGACCCCCGCGTCCCGGTAGGCGGCCCGCATCGCCGCCTCCTGACCGGCGGCGCCCGGGGTCATCGGTCCGGCGCCCTTGCCGTCGTTGCCCGTACCGATGCCGTTGAGCACCGCATAGATCCGGTCGCCCGCCGCGATCGCCTCCGGCAGCGGGCGCAGCAGCGCGAGCGCCCCGCCTTCGCCGAGCACGAATCCGTCCGCGCGGGCGTCGAAGGGCCGGCACACCCCGGCCGCGGACAGCGCTCCCACCCGGGAGAAGCCGACCAGCGCGTTGGGGGTCATGTTGACGAACACCCCGCCCACCAGCGCCGCGCTGCACGATCCGGCGCGCAGGTGGTTGACGGCCTCGTGCAGGGCGACCAGCGCCGAGGAGCACGCCGCGTCGACGGCGAACGACGGACCGCCCAGGTCGAGCAGTTCGCTGACGGTGCACGGCGCCATGTTGAGCAGGGAACCGGCGAGGGAGAAGGACTGCGGGGGATCGACGGCGGCAGCCGCCGCGTCCGCCAGCGCGTCGAGCAGCGCGGGGTTGCGAGCGTGCGGACCCGCCGACCCGTCCGCCAGCATCATCGCGGTCAGCCGCGCCGCGGTCATGTCCTGGTAGTCGGCGGAGCTGAGGCCGATGAAGACCCCGGTCCGCGCCCGGTCGAACTCGGTCCGCTCCCAGCCCGCGTCCTGCACGACCTCCCGGGCCAGATCGACCAGCAGCCGATGCTGCGGATCCATGGCCTTGGCCCGGCGCGGCGGAATGCGGTAGTGCAGGGCGGCGAAGTCCTCCACCTCATCGAGAAAAGCCACCCGATCGGTGTACGTGGAATGCGTATCACGACGATCGGCGGAGAAAAATGTTTCGTGATTCCAGCGGGTGGACGGAACGGCCCGAAATTGATGAGCAGCGGCCAGCGAGTTCGCCCAGAACTCGACAACGTCGCGAGCGCCCGGAAACCGGCAGGAAAGACCGACAATCGCAATATCCAATGGTGTCCCCATGCTTGCGTGCGTTGACGGCCCGACCAGAAGCCGCCAGGAAAGCGCAGAACACGCCGGTGGACGAGCGCACCGGCCAGGCGCTTTTCACGGATGCTACGGCAGCTTCGTACCCAAAGGATCGCTTTTCACCCTAAAAGTGATGATTGGGGTGTTTCGGTCGGTTTGGGCGCTTCATCCGGTAATGCTGGCGGTATAAAGCAATCGAGCGAGATGAGATGCCCGGGCCGGGGCCTCGTCGCCGTGCGCGCGGCCGGCGGCCGGCGCCGGTATGGCCGACTGCCTGGCGTTTCGCCCGCGGGACCGGCGACCTGCTCGCGGCTGCGGCCGACGACTTGACCGCCGTCGGTTGGGGGCCCGCTGGGCGTACGCGACGCTCTTATCCCATTGACCGCGTCACCGATCGGAGCTCAATTACCCGGCGCAAAATGGTTGCGCCTTCGTCGCCTCGACGGACCGGGCCGCCGTCGTCGGGTGTCCCGGGCGTCGATTCCATGGCTCGCCGCCGCCGCTCGCAGGCGAAGTTGGGCCGGATCCACCCGATGGTGCCAACCTGTCACCCTTGGGTGTGTCGCTTCGGGAATATGCCGACAAATCACCTACCTTTTGCGCATGAAGCACAAGACCATGCGGTGGCTCGCCACCGCCGCGGCGCTGGCAACTGTCGCCGCCGCCGCCAGCCCCGCCTTGGCGGAACAGGCTCAGCGCCGACCCGAGCGGCTTCACGCCGTGGCGTACTACGGCACCCTGGACGTCATCGCGCGCCAGACGCTCGGCCTGAAGGCCCGGTTCGTCACCCTGCACGGCCGCCCCGTGGCGGGCCTGCCGGTCGCGTTCGCCACCACCGGCGAGCGCTCCTTCCTGTGTGACGCGACCACCGACCTCGCCGGCTACGCCGAGTGCCGCAACGGACCGATCCCACCGCCGGTCTCGTTGGCGAACCTGCTCGTCAACGGGTACGACGCGACCTTTGAGGGCAGCCGGCGGTACGCGCCGGTGAGCGCGCACAACAACATCGGCATCGGTTAGCTCGACCGGCTGGTGATCGGCATGGCTCCGGCCGCCGGTCACCAGCCGCTTTCCTGTCTCAGTACTAGCTGCGGTCGGGACGGCGCCGTACGATCGCAGCCGCCCGGCGGCCGAGCGCCTGGCCGACCGATGCGACAGCGGTCAGCGTGCGCGCCGTCGCGGCTCCCGGCCGCCCATTGAGGACGTCCAGCAGGATGTCCACCGAAGCCCACCGCAGCTTGCCGCCGGAATAGATGGCGGCCCCGCGGAGCGGCAGTTCGGCCAGCCCGCGCTCGAACATGGCCAGGGTCGCCGGGTCGGCCTTGGTCGCCTCGTCGATCGGGGCGAGCCGCCACAGCACGGCCTTCAACAGCCGGCCGATCCGGGTGACACTGAGCTCCTCCAGGGTGGATTGCCGGGTGAAGGGGCGAGCGGGACGCGGCCGCGGTACGGGGCGACCCAGCCGTTCGCGGAACTGCTCGTCGGTGACCGCGACCAACGGCGCGCCCGGCGGCTCGGCGGCGGTGTCGACACCGCCCTCGACCGTGACGCTCACGGTGCCGACCACGTCGATGCTGGAGCGGGCCACCTCGAGGTCGTAGCCTCCGGACGGGATGCGCCAGTCGCCGGCCCGGACGTCGTAGAACGCGAACGCGCGGGCCGGGACGGTGACGCTGACCGCCCGGCTCTGCCCCGGCTGCAGCCGCACCTTGGCGAAGCCGGCGAGCTCGCGGCGGGGCCGCAGGACCACGCCGCTGCGGTCGTGCAGGTAGACCTGGATCACGTCGGAGCCCGGCCGCGGCCCGGTGTTGGTGACCGTGAGGGTGACGGTCACGTCGTCGCCGGCCGGCAGGATGGCGCGGTCCACCTCGGCGTCGCCCCACGCGAAGCTGGTGTATCCGAGGCCGTGACCGAACGCGAAGAGCGGCTCCCGGCCGGCGGTCGTGTGAAAGCGGTAGCCGACGAACAGTCCCTCGCGGTACTCGACCTGGTGCGGCTCGCCCGGGAAGAACGGGTCCGCGGCGACGTCGCCGAGCGAGGCCGGAAACGTCTCCGCCAACCGGCCCGCGGGCTCGACGTCGCCGTAGAGCACGTCGACGAGCGCTCCGCCGCCGGCCTGCCCGCCAAGGTAGGACTCGAGGATCGCCGCCGGGGCGTCTTTCCATGGCATCAGCACCGGCGCGCCGTTCGACAACGCGACCACGGTGCGCGGGTTGACCGCGCACACCGCCGCCACCAGCTCATCGTGCTCGGCCGGAAGGCCGAGGTCGGTACGGTCGAAGCCCTCGCTCTCCCGGGCCGGCGGCAGCCCGACCAGGACCACGGCGACGTCCGCGGCCCTGGCGGCCGCGACGGCTTCGGCGATCAGCGCCGCGTCCGGGCGCTTCGACGCGGGGTCGTAGCCGGGTGCGTAGGCGACTTTCGTGCCGCGGCGGCGGAACTCGTCCAGCGCGGTAGTGATCCGGGTCGGGTTGACCAGCGAACTGCCACTGCCCTGATACCGGGGCTGGGCCGCGAAGGCACCGATCAGGGCGATCGACCGGTCGCCCGCCAGCGGCAGCACGCCATCGTTGCTGAGCAGCACGGTGCCTTCGGCGGCGGCCCGGCGGGCCAGCGCGTCGTGCTCGTCGACGGGGATCGCCGACCGGCGCGCGGGCGCGGAGCGCGCCACCAGGTCGAGCACGCGCTGGGCCGAGGCGGTGACCAGCTCGGCGTCCAGCCGCCCCGATTCAACGGCCTCGATGACGTCGCGGTCGAACAGGCCATCGCTGCTCGGCATCTCCAGGTCCATCCCGGCGGCCACGGCCGCGACCCGGTCGTTGGTGGCCGCCCAGTCGCTCATCACCAGCCCGTCGAAGCCCCACTCGGCGCGCAGGATCTCGCTGAGCAGCCGGTGGTTGTCCGTCGCGGGATGACCGTTGACCAGGTTGTACGCCGCCATCACCGTCCACGGCTTGCTGGCCTTGACCGCGTACTCGAAGCCGGCGAGGTAGAGCTCGCGCAGCGTACGTTCGTCGACGACCGCGTCGACGACGAAGCGGTGGGACTCCTGGTTGTTGACGGCGAAGTGCTTCAGACAGGCGCCCACCCCGCTGCCCTGCAGACCGGTCACCATCGCTGCGGCGAGCCGCCCGCTGAGCAGCGGATCCTCGGAGAAGTACTCGAAGTTCCGGCCGCACAGCGGGTGCCGCTTGATGTTCAGGCCGGGCCCGAGCACCACATCGACGCCCAGCGCGCGGGCCTCGCCGGCCAGCGCCCGGCCGATCTCCTCGGCCAGCTCCTCGTCCCAGGCACTGGCGATGGTCACCGCGGTCGGGAAGCAGGTGGACGGCTCGCTGCCGGACATGCCCAGCTGGTCCGCGGCGTCTGCCTGGAACCGTAGGCCGTGCGGGCCGTCGCTGAGCACCGAGGCCGGGATCCCGGCCTCGGGCAGCGCCTGGGTCCGCCAGACGTCGCCGCCGGAGAGCAGGGCGACCTGCTGGGCAAGGGTGAGGCTGCGGGCGGCGGGCAGGGTAGTCATCGCACTTCCCAGAAACGTCGGTGTCGGTGGCGCCCTCGCTACGCAAGGGAACTGCTGGTATGCCCACCGAGCGTATCGATGATGGGAGCCCACGCCGCGGCCCCGAGCGCCGCGTCGGCCTCCGCCGTGCCGCCGTAGCGGAACCGGTCGGAGTGACCGGCCGGCCCTTCTCCCGGCAGCCGGGGACGATGCCCGGCGTCGGGGGAGGTCACCAGCCTGGCCGGGCGTCCCACCGAGACGCGGCGCGCGGCCAGCTCCTGCGCGAAGGCTAGCGACGGCCACATCCGATCGTCCCCACCGGCCACGAGAACGACCTGAGCATCCGACTGCTCGATCGGAATCACGGCCGCGCGGGCAGCCTCGGCAAACCGCTGCCGGCTCCGCTCGTACTGGCTGCGAAAGGAGACCGGCTCACCCGGCGCCTCCGCACGGGTCCAGCTCTCGTCGTAGGGCACGAACGGGACCGGCGCCCCCTTCCAGGTCCAGGAGGAACGATAGGGATAGGTCACCCCGTCAACGCCGGGCCCGACGTTCCCCCAGACCACGGAGGTGGGCGACAGGGCCACCACCGCCTCGACGCGGGGATCGTGGACGGCCAGCAGAAGCGCCGCCTCGGCTCCTTTGGACAGCCCCAGCGCGCCGATCCGCCCACCCGCTCTGGCTTGCAGCAGATCGATCGCCGCAACGAACGTCTCCAGCGGAATCTCACAGATCCCCGGCGCCTGCCCGGCCCCGCCAAACCAGCGAATCGACAGGGCGGTCATCCCCGCGCGGGCAAGCACGCGACAGCGTTCAACCTCGACGCGCCCACTCGAACCACCCAGCACCAGTACGCCCGCCCGGCTGCCACCAACCGGCTCGACCAGCACACCCACCCAAGGCTCACGGACCGCGTGCTCGACGACCTCCATGGCCCTCCCCTGGGAACATCGCGTCTTGCGATTGTCTCAGGAAGCACCGCGGACCACTGCCGCGTCGTCGTCGGCGGCGTTGCTGGTGGAGGCGGGGGTGAAGCGGTCGGTCAGGCGGCGGTTGTGCTCGGGGGGTGCGGACGGGGGCACCGCCAGGACCCGGAACGAGCCGCCCACCTCGGCGTGGTGGGTGCCGCTGGCCGTGGCGGGGGCGCCGCGGTAGAGCACGTCCTGCCAGGCCATCGGCGTGGGTTCCTTGACGACGGTGCGGCGTTGGCGGCGCTGCACCGGCTGGGCGGCGTTGCGGGGCTTCTCGGTCACGTAGAGGAACTCGATGAAGCCCAGCCACAGATCGACGAGCAGATTGCGTACGCCCATGAAAGCCACCACGGCGTAGGTCGCGGCAACCGCATTCACCGTCGCGAACGCCGCGTTGCCCCAGTTCCCGGTCTGCTTGTCCCGCCACACCGTGTAGAGCGAGTACGCGATGATCAGCAGCGGGGACACCGCGAACAGCAGGGACGTGGCGGTCCGGTTGGCCACCTTCGGCGTACGCGCGAATGGGATTTTCTTGCCGGTCACGGCCTGCTGCAATGACTTGACCACGCCGGCCAGGTTCACCGGGAGCAGGATCAGGTTGAAGCCGTAGATGCGCAGGATGTCGGTCCGCTTGTAGCCGCACCGCTTCAGGTCGCCGGACATGGCCAGGAAGTACGGCATCGCCGCCAGCACGATCAGCGGGCTGAGCAGCTTGCTGTCGAACGGGTACACCAGCAGCAGCACCAGGCCGATGCTGCTCCAGCAGGTCGAGGCCATGTAGTTGATGCGCAGCCAGGTCTGCACCGCGCTGCCATGCTCGCCGCGCTGGGCCCGCTCGCGGCCGGTGCGCCACAGCTTCGGCAGGATCAGCAGGCCGCCGTTGGCCCAGCGGCGGCGCTGGATGGCCAGCGAGCCGAAGTCCGGCGGGGTGGCGCTGTAGCTCAGCCGCTCCGGATAGTTGATCAGCCGCCAGCCGTGGATGGCGAGGTCCAGGCTCGACTCGGTGTCCTCGATGACGGTGCGGTCCTGGACGTACCGGCGCACCTCGTGGCCGCCCTGGTGCTCGATCTCCACGATGTCGTCCAGCGCCCGCTTGCGGATGACCGCGTTGGCGCCCACCCAGAACGTCGCGTCGTGGTAGCTCATCCCCTGGTGCACGATGTGCTGCAGGTCGGTGCTCGCGCCGGCCAGCCGCTCCATCCGGGTGGCCGAGCCGGGGAACGCCGAGTACGGCGTCTGCGCCACGGCGAGCCGGTGGTTGTCCGGCTGGCCGAACAGGTACACCAGGCGCAGGCAGTATTCGGGCAGCAGGATCGAGTCCGCGTCGAGGGTGAGCACGAACTCCGCGTCGGGCACGACCGTCGACCCGCTCGGGGACGGCACCAGCACCAGCCCCTCGGGCGTCTCGCGGGGCTCGAAGCTGCGCCCCATCAGGCCGATGTAGCTGTTGAGGTTCATCGCCTTGTTGGCCTCGTGCGACAGCGAGGCGAACAGCTTGCGCTCGAAGCAGGTCACCTCGGCGCGGAAGGTCCAGGCCAGCCGGCGGTACAGCTGGCGGATGCGGTCCGGCGGCAGGGTCGCGCCCTCGGCAACGGCCGACGACAGTGCCTCGGCGATGCCGGCGAATTCGTCGGCGAGCGCGCGGAGCACCTGCTCGGCGAAGAACCGGTCGACGTGGTCCTCGATGCTCTCCTGGTCGGCCCGGTCGGCGAGCCAGTCCGCCGCCCAGCGGTATTCCTCGACGAGCTCGGCCAACCCGGTCGCGGAACCGGCCTCGAAGCGGTGCAGTGCCAGGTCGAAGCGCACGCGCGGCTCGCGCAGCCATTCGTTCAGCTGGGCCGGCAGCAACCGGGCGGCCGCCAGCGACTCGGTCTGCGGGTGCGGCGGGTCGTCCAGGAGCAGCACGACGCGCAGATCCGGGTACTCCTGGAGAGCGGCGGACAGCAGGGTCATCCGGATGGTCGGCAGTTCCTCCCGGTACGAGGGGACCAGCACGGTCATCGGCGGCCGGTAGTCGTCGAACGCCTCGTCGATGGCCGCCCGGGGCACCCGCCGGTGCGCCCGGGTCCGGTACAACGCCCCTTGCCGCGCGACCAGGTACAACAGTGACGACATGGTGAGAAGCGACATGATCACGACATAGACCACGGTCTCCGAGGTGAACCGCATGCCGCCCAGGCCCCGGTTCACGAACTGGGAGACGACGGTCACCACGATGTACCCGGCCCAGGCCAGCACGGTGAAGACGATCCCCAGCCGGCCCAGCGTGATGAGCGAGTCGCCGGCCGGGGCGGCCACCGGGGCGAGCGGGTCGGTACGCCGGTCGGCGCCCCACTGACGCCTACGCGTCGCGGCCATGACGTCTCCCGGAGCTCGATCGAAGTGGTCGGGCTACTTGATCGACGCCGGACCGGCCAACCTGAGCGGAGCGACGGGGCGCTCATCTCGCGCGGCCGGCGGCCGATAGGAGAACCGGAGGTGAGCCGGAGATGTCAGCCCCAGAGCCGGTGGCCGAGCCGCGTCGCCGGCTGTCCTGGCTGCGGATCCTGCTCGTCCTCGTGGTCGCGGGCGGCGCGATCGCGGCCCCGTTCGCGCTGCGCACGGTCCGGCACAAGCTGGGCGCCGCGGTGCAGGCGTCCTCGTTCGCGCCGTACGTGGACGTGACCGCCACCCCGCAGTACGCATTCGAGGACCCGGCCGTGTCCAGCGCCGGCAGCGTGGTGCTCGGCTTCGTGGTGAGCAGCACCTCGGTGGCCTGCCAGCCGAGCTGGGGCACCTTCTACTCACTGTCGACCGCGGCCACCGGCATCGACCTCGACCGGCGGATCGCCCGGCTGCGCCAGCGTGGCGGCGAGGTCACCGTGTCCTTCGGCGGCGCCAGCAACAGCGAGCTGGCCGCGGCCTGCACCGACGAGACCAAGCTGGCGGCGGCCTACCAGTCGGTGATCGACCACTACAGCCTGACCTCCGTCGACTTCGACATCGAGGATGCCGGCGCCAGCTCGGCCGTGGCGGTGCGCCGGGCCACGGCGATGCGGGCGGTGCAGCAGGCCGAGGCGGCCGCCGGTCGGCAGCTGTCGGTCTGGCTCACCCTGCCGGTGGGCCAGACCGGGCTGACCTCGGCGGGCATCACCGTGCTGAACGCGATGCTGGCCGCGAAGGTGAGCATCGCCGGGGTCAACGCGCTGATCATGGACTACGGCACGAGCGGCTCCGGCCGGAGCATGGCCAGCCTGAACGAGTCGGCGCTGACCGCGCTCGCCGGGCAGGTGGCGACGGCGTACGCGACGGTGGGGACGGTGCTGACGACGGAGAGCCGGTGGCGGCATGTGGCGGCCACCCCGATGATCGGGCAGAACGACACCGCCGACGAACGCTTCGAGCTGTCCGACGCGCAGGCGCTGCTGACGTTCGCCCGCGAGCATCAGCTGCGCCAGCTGTCCATGTGGTCGGCCAACCGGGACAAGAGCTGCGGCGTCAACTACGCCGACACCACCGTGGTGTCCGACAGCTGCAGCGGCATCTCGCAGAGCAAGTCGGCGTTCGGCACGCTGTTCAACACCTTCACCGACGACCCGGCCGCTTCGGTCTCCGCTTCCGCCAGCGCACCGACCAGCGTGACGGCGAGCGCCACCGCCGCGTCGGACGATCCGTCCACGTCGCCTTACCCGATCTGGAGCGCGCTTACCGCGTACGCGAAGAACTCGAAAGTGGTCTGGCACCACAACGTCTATCTGGCGAAGTGGTGGACCGAGGGGGACACCCCGGACTCGCCGGTGACCACCGAATCCGACACCCCGTGGACGCTGGTGGGCCCGGTGCTGGCCGGCGAGACGCCGGTGGCCACGGCGATCGCCTCGGCCGGTGCGTACGCGACGTGGATCCCGACGCACACCTACGTCTCCGGCGACCGCGTGCAGTATCAGGGGGTCGCGTATCAGGCCAAGTGGTGGACGGTCGGGGATCAGCCGGGTGCCGAGGTGAGCGATGCCTCCGACACCCCGTGGGAGGCTTTGTCCACCTCCTGAGCAGGGGTTTGCCGGCGGCGACTGGCGACCGTCCACGCCCCGGCGAGCACGGCCGACCCGGCCAGCCCGACCACCATCGCCGTGGTGTGCGCGCCGGCGCTGTCCGCGACCCGGGCCACGGCGTTCGGCAGGCCGAGCCGGTCGAGCAGCCAGCCGGTGGCCGCCGCGGCGGTGATCAGCGCACCGCCGACCCGCAGCGAGGGCCCGATCCGCAGCCGGGCGAGCACCAGGAGCGCCGGCAGCGCGAGCGCCACGAGCAGCACCTGGACCAGCTCGATGCCGAGGTTGAAGCCGAGCAGGCTGAGCGCGAGCCGGCCGGTGGACAGCTGCATCTCGGCGAGGACGAAGGAGAACGCCATCCCGTGCCCGAGCCCGAACAGCCCGGCCACGGCGGCCTCCCGCCCGGGAAAGAGCGGCCGGACCGCGTGTACGGCGCCGACCAGGATGCTGGCCGCGATGAACGCCTCGACCGGCCAGGCCGGAATGTTCAGGTGGCCGAACGAACTCAGCGCCAGGGCGACCGAGTGACCGATGGTGAAGGCGAGCGTGGTGCGACCGATCCGGCTCAGCGCCGTCCGGGTGCCGGTGAGCTCCCGCCACCGGCCGCGGGCCGCCAGCAACGGGGTCGGCAGCAGCAGGATCAGCAGGAACAGCAGGTGGTCCGTGCCGGTGAGGATGTGGTTGCCGCCGAGCCGCACCATGGCCAGGAAGCCGCGCCACGCGCTGCCGCCGCCGAGGTCCACCGACAGCGCCGGGATCTGCATGCTCCGGGTGTCGATCCGGATGGTGCCGACCTGCTCGGTGCCGTCATCGCCCGCGTCGACCCGGCCGGCGACCCAGTCCTGCCGCACCGAGACCAGCGCGATGTGGGTGACCACCTGGTGGATGATCACGTCGTAGCCGAAGGTGAACCGGCGCACGTCGGCACCGGCCGGCGGGGTGAGCACGGCCTGGACGATCAGTTCCCGGTACGGGCCGGTGGCGGTCTGCTCGGACTGGCTCAGCGTCAGGGCGCCGATCCGCACGGTCCAGGGCTGGCCCGCGACCGTGGTGGGCCGCACGTGCGCGGCGAGATAGGTGCGCACGGCGTCCGCGGGTATCCCGGCGGTGCTGACCGTGCTCAGATCGATGCCGCTCGCCCGGCGGAGCTCGTCGACCGGCAGCTCTAGTTGCGCGGCCACCGACGTTTCGTGCACGTCGAGCAGGACCACCGAGTGCGGCATCGGGTGGGCGGCCGCCGGCGACGCTCCGAGCAGGAGCGCCGCCGGCACTGCCACCGCGATCCCGGCCAGGGCCCGCCAGACCGTGGCAAGTGAGATGCGCGGCGTCTTCATTAGAAGGTGAACTCTCCGCCGTAGTCGCGGGTGTGGTCGCGGTAGACGGTGTGGAAGTGGATCTGGTCCTGGAAGACGATGCCGTTCTGGCAGATGAACTCGATCCAGACGCCCGGGCCGTCGATCCGGACATAGTCGCCCTGGGTGGCCAAATCGAGCCCGCCGGAGTAGGCCACGAAGGTCTGGTTCAGCTCCTTCTCGTACGTCTTCATCAGCATCTTGGCCGTGGCGTCGTCGACCGCCGCGACCCACGGGTGGATGGCCGCGAGGACCAGCTTCTTCTGCTTCGGCGAGAGCTTGCTGACCTGGATGCCCACCTTGGTGGTGGGGAACTGGCCGTCCCGGCCCGGCCCGAGCAGCACGTCGCCGAACGACTGGCTGAGCTTGGCCTCGGTCTGCTGGGCGGTGGTGAGGCTGGCGGTCAGCTTGGCGATGCCGTCCCGCATGATCGACAGCGGTTGGTAGGTGGTGCCCGCGGTGTCGGTGAAGCTGGTCGGCTCGACGCCGACGAAGAACGGCGTGGAGCCGGTGACCTTGCCGTCCTCGAAGGTGATGTTGACGGCGAGGTGGTGGCCGCCGAAGTGCAGCTGCCAGGTGCCGGTCGCCGACGGGGTGCCGAGGAAGGCAAGGAAGTAGACGCCGCTGCCGTAGTTGAAGCCGCCGCCACCACCGGGGCCGCCGGGACCGCCGGAGGGCGGGGTGCCAGTAGGGACATCGGTGGCCGTGGCGCTCGGGTCCGCGGTCGCGGTCTCGGTGGCCGTGGCCGTCGGGTCGGCGGTAGCCGTCTCGGTCGGGTCGGCGGTCGCGGTCTCGGTCGGGTCCGCGGTTGCGGTCTCGGTAGCGGTCGCACTCGGGTCGGCCGAGGCGGAGGCCGAGCCGCTTCCCGCCGCGGCGAGCACGTCGTCGGCCTTGAGGATCTGGGTGGCCTGGTCGAAGCCGGTGCCCTTGCCGGTGCCCATGGCGGCCTGCACCACGGCCTTGGCGGCGGCGAGCTGCTCATCGCTCAGCGTGCTGAACTGGATGCCCGGCCGGGTGACGATGCCCTCCGGCAGGTTGGACCAGTTGGTGGCGTTGGCCTGGGAAAGCTCCAGCAGGACCTCCGCCTGCTGGTCGGTGCTCAGCGTGTCGAGGAACGCGTTGGCGGCGTTCACCACGGCCGCCACGCCCTTGGCGTTGCGGATCTGGGGACGGGCGGCGGCGGTGTGCTTGCCGGTGCCGCCGTTGGTCGCCGCGTTCGCGGTGGCGTATCCGCCGCCGAGAAGGACGACGGCCGCGGCGGCCACTGCTACGCCGCGCCAGCGTCGCCGGGTGGGCCGGGCGGGCTGGCCCGCTTCCTTGTTCACCAATTACTCCTTGTGATGGTTGAGCCGTGGATGCTCGTCGCTGTGCGGGCCGGTGTCCCATCGATGGACTCCGCCGCCGCGATTCGCCACCAGATTGTTGACAAAAAGATTTGGAATGCGCAAGGGACGGGCGTGGTAAATGTTGGTGACGGCACCTCATCAGGCAAAATAGATCCGCGAGCGGCCAAATACACAGGTTCGGAACGCACTCTCATAGGGTTTTGCCAGGCGGCTCAAACGCCAGTCATAAGGCGGACGACTATCTCGCCGACCAGCTTGGGAAGACCTGCAGTCCGGTCCGAGTGCGGGCGGCCGGGCGGGAGTCTGATTACGTGGAGTAACAAGTTGCCGAGGCTTGGCCCGCCTGGCAGGGTTCGGGTCGTGTCGATCATCCGGGTGGAGGGGCTGGTCAAGGAGTTCCGCCGGCCCCGGCGGCTCGAGGGGCCGTTCGGCGGCTTGCGCACGTTGTTCTCCCGCCAATACACGGTCAACCGCGCGGTGGACGGCGTCAGTTTCTCGATCGAGCCGGGTGAACTGGTCGGCTACCTGGGGCCCAACGGCGCCGGCAAGTCCACCACGATCAAGATGCTGACCGGGATCCTGGTGCCCACGTCCGGCCTGGTGGAGGTGGCCGGGGTGACGCCGTGGCGGGACCGCGAGCGCAACGCCCAGCAGATCGGGGTGGTCTTCGGCCAGCGCAGCCAGCTGTGGTGGGACCTGCCGCTGCGGGACTCGCTGCGGCTGATCGGCAAGCTGTACAAGGTGCCGGCGGAGATGTTCCGGCGCAACGAGGAGCGGTTCACCGAGCTGCTCGGGCTGGGCGAGTTCCTGGACACCCCGGTGCGCCAGTTGTCGTTGGGGCAGCGGATGCGCGGCGACCTGGCGGCGGCGATGCTCTACGAGCCCAGCATTCTCTATCTGGACGAGCCGACGGTCGGCCTGGACGTGGTGGCCAAGGAGCGGATTCGCGAGTTCGTGGCGGAGCTGAACGCGGCCGCGGGCACCACGGTGATCCTGACCACCCACGATCTCGACGACGTCGAGCGACTCTGCCGGCGGATTGTCCTGATCGACCACGGCACGGTGCTCTACGACGGCGACGTCGAGTCGTTGAAGGCGCGCTACGCGCCGTACCGGGAGCTGGTCGTGCACGCCGGCCGGCCGGTCGAGGTGTCCGGTGTGCTCGCCACCCGGTACGAGCAGGGCCGGTCCTGGTTGCGCTTCGACCCGGCCAGGACACAGGTCGCCGACCTGATCGGCGCGGTGCTCGCGCGGTACGAGGTGACCGATCTCTCCATTGTGGAGCCCGAGCTGGAGGGCGTGATCCGGCAGATCTACGCGGCCGGCGACCGGTCGTGAGCCGTTACCTGGCTTGCGCGCGAATGCAATTCGCCACCGTGCTGACCTACCGCACCGACTACCTGCTGACCGCTGTGCTGCTGTTGGTGCAGGTGTACCTGCTGCGGGTGGTCTGGACCGCGGTCTACGCGGACCGAGGCGTGGCCGACGGCATCACTGTGCACACCATGATCGCGTACGCGACCCTGGCGACCGTGCAGTACACGTTGTTCAGCCCGTGGCGGTTCTCGCAGATCCCGGAGCGGGTCCGGGAAGGCAAGGTGGCCATGGACCTGCTCCGGCCGGTCGGCTTCTGCGGGCAGATGCTGGCCGCGCAGGTTGGCGGCACCGCTGCCCTGGCGTACACGCCGACGGCCACCTACCTCGGCGAGATCCACGGTTCGGGCCTCGCGGTCGCCCTCGGGGTGCAGGCGTTGTGGGTGGGGCTGCTCACCGCGCTGGCCCGGCTGGTCTGGTCCCGGGCGGTGCACCGGGTCGTCGTGCAGGGCGGGTGACGATGCGGGCGTACCGGATCTTGCTCGGCGCCGCGGTGCGCGCCGAATTGCAGTACCGCGCGAACTTCCTGATCAACGTGATCGGCGGGATCTGCTACCAGGGCGTCGGGTTGGCGTTCATCTGGGCGGTGCTGAGCCAGTTCGGCACGATCGGCGGCTGGTCGCTGCGGGAGGTGGCTTTCCTGTACGCCATCCGGCTGACCGCGCACGGCCTCTGGATCGTGCCGTTCGGGCAGCTGATCAGCGTGGACGAGGTGGTCCGGCAGGGCGAGTACGACCGTTACCTGGTGCGGCCCGCGAACCCACTCGTTCAGCTGATCACCCGGCGGATCCACCTCACCGCCTCGGGAGATCTCCTCGGTGGCCTCTTGCTGCTCGCGATCGCCTCGACCCAAGCGCCGGTCGCGTGGTCGCCGGGGGCGGTGGCGTTCCTGCTGCTGGCGGTGGTCGGCGGGGCGATGGTCGAGCTGTCGCTGCAACTCGCGGCGTCCGCGATGACCTTCCGGCTGCTCAGCACGATGTCGCTGAAGTTCGGCATCGACGCGGTGTTCAACGAGGTAGGCAGCTACCCGCTGAAGATCTTCGGCGGCGCGGCCCGGTTCGGGCTGACGTTCGTCTTCCCGCTCGCGTTCGTGGCCTACCTGCCGTCGACGGTGTTGCTGGACCGCACCGGCGAGTTGGCCGTGCCGGCATGGCTGGCCTGGGGCTCGCCGGTGGTCGGCGGCGTTCTGCTGACCGGCGCCTACCTGTTCTGGAGCCGGCAGTCGCGCCACTACAAGAGTTCCGGCCACTGAAGGGGACGCGTCGGCTATCCGCGGATTTGGTGGTGGTCGGACGTGACGTGTCGCAGGGCTTCCAGGACTGCCTGGACCGCCCGGCGAGAGGGGGTTTCCGGGCGGGCCAGGACGTCGATGTGACGACCGGCGGGCAGGCCGGCGAGCGGGCGCAGCACCACCCGAGGGTCGGGCGTGGTGGTATAGCCGGGCAGCAGGGCGAGAGCCGCGCCGGAGGCGACGACCGCCGCGGCGACGGTGAAGTCGTTGATCCGGTGGACGACGGTCAACGGGCGGCCGGCGGCCGCGGCGATGGCGGCCAAGGTGCCCTCGAGCGGAAAGCCGTCATGGACGCTGATCCACGGCTGGGTGCTCACCTGCGCCGCGGTCAGGTGTTGCTGGGCGGCGAGGGGATGGCCGGCGGGCAGCGCGACGTAGAGGGGCTCGTAGACCATCGGGATGACGGCGAGCCGGTCGGCCGGCCAGGGTGGGCTGTGCTCTAGCCGGTGCGCCAGGACGAGGTCGTAGTCGGCGGCCAGGGCGGGGAAGTCGGCCTGGGCGACGTCGGCGTCCGCGCAGCGCACGGGCGGCCCGCCGGTCGCGGTCAGGCGCTGCAGCAGCGGAGCGAAGTAGGCCAGGGCGGCGCTGTGGAAGCCGGCGACGGTCACCGGCACGGTCAGGTCGTCGAGGTAACCGTTGACGGCTTGGGCGGCCCGGTCCAGCGCCGCGACGACATCGCCGGCCGCCGCGGCCAGGGCATGACCGGCGTCGGTGAGCACGAGCCGCCGGCCGCGCCGCTCGGTCAGCGGCACCCGGGCGGACCTCTGCAGAGCGCCCAGATGCTGGGAGACGGCGGACGGGGTGACGTGCAGCGCGCGGGCGACCGCCGCCACGCTGCCGCGCTCGCCGAGCTCCCGCAAGACCTTCAGCTGATGCACTTCCATAAGCACTAACTAAACCATTAGTTCAGAAACCCAAGTCTTGTCTACATCATCGCCGGCATCGACTCTGGCGGCATGCTGACCTCCTCGCGCTTGCAGATGTGGCTCCCCCGGCGGCAAGGCCGGCTGGTGGACGTGCTGTTGCTGGCCGTCGCCCTGGTGTGGGGCAGCAGCTATCTGTCCGCCAAGGTCCTGACGGTCGCCGCCGGGGTGCTGACGGTGCTGGCGCTGCGGTATCTCATCTCGGCCGTCGCGATGGCGGTGGTCAGCGTCCTCTCGCACCGGCGGCGGCCCGGTCGCCGCGAGGTCGCGGTCGGAGTTCTGCTCGGGTTCACGCAGGCGTCGGTGCTGGTGCTGGAGACCTACGGGGTCTCGCTGACCAGCGCCACGAACGCGGGCCTGCTGATCAGCCTGACGATTCTGTTGACGCCGGTGCTGGAGTGCGCCGCATCCCGTCGGTGGCTGCCGCGCGGGTTCTTCGTCGCCGCCGCGGTGGCGATGACCGGGGTGGCCCTGCTCGTGACCGGGAACGGGATGCGCGCTCCCTCGACCGGCGACGCGCTCATGCTCGGTGCCGCCCTGATCCGCGCGCTGCACGTAACGGCATCCGGGCAGCTGACCCGCGGCCGTTCCTACGACACGATCACCTTGACCCTGCTGCAGACGGTGGTCGGGGCCGTTGTCTGCACCGTCGCCGCCGGGCCGGCGCTGACCCGCGCGACGGTCAACCTGTCGGCCGAGCAGTGGCTGGGCCTGGCGTATCTGGGGCTGGGCTGCACCGTCTTCGCGTTCCTGGTGCAGCTGTGGGCGGTGCGGCGCACGTCCGCCGCCCGGGCGAGCTTGCTGCTGGGCACCGAGCCGGTCTGGGCGGTCATCGTCGGCCTGTCTCTCGGCGGCGACACCCTCAGCATCGTCGGCGCGACCGGCGCGGTACTGGTCGTCGCGGGCACTACCTGGGGACAGCGGGTCGAGAGCCGGTTCCGGAACGGCCCGCGCGCCGACCGTTCCGCTCAACGAACCGCGGCCCGGCCGGCGGCCCGGCTGGCCGCCCGCCGCTGACCTGCTGTTTTGCGGTGCGGCGCCGCGTGTAGCCGCGATTTAACAAAGTTCAACCTTGACCCCGGTGCGTTGAACGGTACGTTGTACGACCATGGTTGACCTGCAGTTTTTGGCATCGCCGCGGCGGTGCGAATCGGTCGGGAGGCGAGCGCCTTGGCCGATCGTCGGCTGACCTTCGCCGCCACCGGGGACGCGATCATCACCCGCCGGTTCGCCGGCCCGGGCAGCCCGGCCGTGCGGAGCATCTTCGCCGGCCTGGACGCCGTCTTCACCAACCTGGAGCTGACCACGCCCCGGCCGCCGCTGGTGCCGCACGCCGAATGCCAGGGCTCCTATCTCAGCGCGCCGGCCTGGGTCATCGACGAACTGGCCGGGCTGGGTTGCAACCTGTTCTCCCTGGCCAACAACCACGCCGTGGACTACGGCCAGCGCGGACTCACCGACACGATGGACGAGCTGACCGCCCGCGATCTCGTCTTCGCCGGGGCGGGGCGCACCTTGGGCGAGGCCCGGGCGCCGGGCTATCTGGATCTGAGCGCCGGCCGGGTCGCCCTGATCGCGGCGTCGGCGAGCTTTCCGAGCGGCGCGCAGGCGGCCCGGCGCCGCGATGACGTGGAGGGGCGGCCGGGGATCAGCCCGCTGCGCCACGAGACCCGCTACCAGCTCGACGCCGGCCGGCTGGCCGCGTTGCGCGAGATAGACGAGGCGCTGGGCACGGCCGCCGTGGTCCGCAAGTGGGACCGGGTGCTGCCGCCGCACAACTTCGGTGGCGCGCACCGCTTCCTCAAGTTCGAGGGCGAGCTGATCCTCTTCGAGGAGGGCGAGCGGCCCGGGGTGGTGACCCGCTGCCACGCCGGCGATCTGGCCGAGATCGGTGCCGGCGTCGACGCGGCCCGCCGGCAGGCCGATCTCGTGGTGGTCAGCCTGCACGCCCACGAGGGGCTGACCGGCGACCTCAACTCGGCCGAGCCCGCCGAGTTCGTCGTCGAGGCGGCGCACCGGTTCATCGATTGCGGGGCCGACATCGTCGTCGGCCATGGGCCGCACCAACTGCGGCCGATCGAGATCTACCGGGACAAGCCGATCTTCTACTCGCTCGGCAACTTCATGTACGAGGCGTCCACCGTCGCCCGCTACCCGGCCGAGATGTACGACAAGGTGGGCCTGCCGCCCACCGCCACCCCCGCCGACGTGCACGACGCCCGCACCCACGACGAGGACGGCCCGCGCGGCTTCCACACCGATCCGGTGTTCTGGGAGACGGTCGTGCCGGTCTGCGAGTTCACCGGGCGGCGCCTCGACTCGCTGAAGCTGCATCCGCTGGTGCTCGAACGCGTGCCGGCGACCGCCTCCGGGGAACCCCGGCCGGCCACCGCCGACGAGGGCGTCGCCATCCTCACCCGGCTGCAACAACAGTCCGCCGCGCTGGGTACCGACATCAAGGTGTCGGTGCAGGGCTCCACCGCGATCGGTGCGGTCATCGCCGGGTAGCTGACCAAGACCTCCCAGGAAAGGGCGGTGTCCATGTCCCAGCGCAGCATCCTTACCGGCGGGCCGATCATCGACGGCACGGGCGGCGACCCGCTCCTGCGGCACTCTGTCGTGCTCAGCGGGTCGACGATCGAGGCGGTCGTCCCAGCCGCGCAGCTGCAACCGCAGAGCAACGATCTCGTGTACGACCTGGGCGGCCGGACCCTGCTGCCGGGGCTCATCGACGCCCACGTGCACCTGCTCTCCAGCGCCGGCCGCAAGCGGTCGGACGTGCACCTCTGGAACGTGCTCACCCCCATCGAGGAACAGACCCTGCACGCCGCGGCGAACGCCCGCACCGCCCTGTATTCCGGGGTGACGACGGTCCGGGACGCGGCCGGCGGGCGGGCCGAGGTCGCGGTCAAGCGGGCGGTCGACGACGGCGTTGTCGAGGGCGCCCGGGTGCTGGTCGCCGGGTTCGTCGGGATGACCGCCGGGCATGGCGATCTGATGACGCCGGCGGCGCTGCCCGACCGGTTGTTCCGGACCGCCGACGGCGTCGACGAATGCCGCAAGCTGGTCCGCGAGTACGCCCGGCTGGGCGTGGACTGGATCAAAATCTGCACCAGCGGCGGCGTCCTGTCCCTGGGCGACGAGGGCGAGTGGCGCAACTACACCCGGGCCGAGATCGACGTGATCGTGGACGAGGCGCACGCGCTGGGCAAGCGGGTGGCCGCACACGCGCACACCACAAACGGTGCCCGGGTCGCCATCGAGGCCGGCGTGGACACCATCGAGCACGGCTCGGGCCTCGACGAGGAACTGGCCGGGCTCATGCTGGAGCACGGCACGGCTCTCTGCCCCACCCTGACGGTCGCCGAATACGTCCGGCTGCACGGCGCCCGGCGGGGCCTGCCGGAGGAGTCGCTGCGTAAGGGCCGCGAGCTGTACGAGCGGCGGCTGGCCGCGATCCGGATGGCGTACCGGGCCGGCGTCCCGCTGATCATGGGGACCGACGCGAACAACACGGTGCCGTTCGGGTTGCACGGCTGGGAGTTGCAGCTGCTGCACGAGCTGATCGGCGTCCCGGCCGGCGAAGCGATCGTGGCCGCCACCTCGCGGGCCGCGCAGGTGCTGGGGATCGGCGCGCAGACCGGCAGCATCGAGCCGGGCAAGTGGGCCGACCTGCTGGTGGTGGACGGCGATCCGCTGGCCGACATCGGCCTGCTGGCCAACCCGCAGCGGCTGGTCACGGTCTTCCAGGCCGGCCGCCGCATCGACCTGGGGCACGCCGCGGAGAGCGACAGCCAGGCCCGGCAGTTGGCGGAGGTGATCGGGTAATGGCCGGCTTTCTGCTGCGGCGCGGGCTGCGCGCGCTGGTGGTGCTGCTGGTGTTGAGCCTGCTGATCTCCGGGCTGACCCATATCGTCCCGGGCGACCCGGCCACCATCATCGCCGGCGAGCAGGGCTCTCCCGAGCTGCGCGCGCAGATCCGGGCCCAGCTCGGGCTGGACCGGCCGTTCCTGAGCCAGTACCTGTCCTGGCTCGGCAACGCGCTGCGGGGCAACCTCGGATCGTCGCTGCTGGACGGTCGGCACGTCGCCACGATGATCGCCGACCGGCTGCCGGTCAGCCTCGAACTGGCCCTGATGGCCACCGTGCTGGCCCTGCTGTGGGGGGTCACCGCGGGGATCCTGGCCGCCACCTACCACGGCCGGTTCCTCGACGCCCTGCTCAACGGCGGCTCGTTCGCCGGGGTGGCCGTGCCGCCGTTCGTGGTCGGCACCCTGCTGGTGCTGGTGGTGAGCATCCTTGCGCCCGCCTGGCCGGTGCTGTCCTATGTGGCGTTCGGCGCGGATCCGGTGGGCAACCTGCAAGTGATGCTGCTGCCCGCGCTGGTGCTCAGCATCCCGTTCGGCGCCGCCCTGTGCCGATATCTACGATCGTCCATCTTGGAGATTCAGGACCAGGACTTCATGCGTACGGCTGCGGCCAAGGGTGCCTCGCGCCGGCGGATGATCCTGCGGCACGCCACCCGCAACGCGCTCGTGCCGTTGCTGACCGCCACCGGCCTGCAGTTCGGGGTGCTGGTCGGCGGCACGGTGATCATCGAACAGGTCTTCGGGCTGCCGGGCCTGGGCTCGCTGGTAGTGAACTCGATCGGCCAGCACGACTTTCCCGTCGTCCAGGGTGCGATCCTCACCCTCGGCGCCACCTACGTACTGCTGAACCTGGTGGTCGACCTGCTCTATCCGGTGGTCGATCCGCGGATCCGAGCGGTGGGAGCCGGTCATGGACGTTGACCTCGCACCGGTCCTCGCGCCGAGCGCCGGCGCCCGGCGCCGGCGGCGGTGGCCCGCCTCGCTGGTGGCCGGGACGCTGATCATCGCGACGATGGTCGCGCTGGCCCTGTGGGTCACCCTGTTCGGCCGCTACGGCGTCAACCAGCCCAGCGGTGACGTGCTGGCCGGGCCGTCAGCGGCGCACTGGGTGGGCACCGACAACATCGGCCGGGATCTGCTCACCCGGGCGTTGCTCGCCGGCCAGACGTCGCTGCTGGTGGCCACCGGCGCCACCCTGCTCGCCGCGCTGCTCGGGGTGCCGATCGGCCTGATCGCCGGCTACCGCGGCGGGCTGGTGGATTCGGCGCTGATGGCGTTCGTGGACACCGCCCTGTCGGTCCCGCCGGTGCTGCTCGCGCTGACCCTGGTGGCGATCTTCACGCCGGGGGTCTGGACCCTGATGCTCGGCGTGGGGCTGATCTTCACGCCGTACTTCGCCCGGCTGGTGCGCGGGCCGGCGTTGTCGGTCCGGGAACAGGATTTC
>Ga0307515_10004661_pt1 | contig 28156 bp, 19 predicted proteins | sample 17_EM_MG_FD_194513 | JGI IMG/M metagenome (GOLD analysis project Ga0307515, IMG submission 194513) | Populus trichocarpa ectomycorrhiza microbial communities from riparian zone in the Pacific Northwest, United States - 17_EM | ecosystem: Host-associated > Plants > Roots > Unclassified | place... | reverse complement strand
CGATATGCTTTTGCGGAGGCGAACATTATAGAGATAAGAACGCAAAAATCACAAAAGCAACACCTCTTCCCTGCTGCTCCATATATCCTAAGCATTACAAAAGAAAAGGTGGGGAAAATCCTTTTTCCTCCATTGTTTGATCTTCATAATCCATAAGAACCAATGAATCCTTGCTAGGTGTGTAACATTAGTGATCATCCCTTCAAACAATGGGAAGACAAGAAATAGATGTTCGGGATATTAGAGAATAATATAAATTATATTTTGGGATTTTATCTAAAAGTTTAAACTATTGGGTTAAGATAGTTTTTTGACATAATATCAGAGCTTTGATGACCAAGCGGTTATGAGTTTGAATCTCACCATCCTCATTTATTTGATAAAAATTAAAACACAAAGTAATGTGGACATATACAAATTTCAAGCCAATATAAACCATATCTTGGAACCTAACCTAAAAATTTAAACTATTAGGTTGAGATGGTTCTTTGACACGGGAGTATGGTAATGGTTTCTTTTTAAAGTGTTTTTTGCCTGGAAATACATCAAAATAATAATTGCTTTTCAAAGTGTTTTTCGTTTGAAAATGTATCAAAATAAAATATTTTTATTTCTTTAAAATTATTTTTTAGTATAAAATGACGCAAGAACATTAAAAAAATCAATTTTTTTAAATAATTCAACCCCGGAAAAGAAATCACAAAAGTAAAATTTCTTCACTGCTACCAACAACCTTTTAACAAAAAGCCCTTTAAAGACAAATCCACTGCACTCTGTTAAGCAACACAATCAACATCATAATCAATGACATTGCATTATATCCCACCAACAAGTAATTAATCTCAGTTGCATGTAAATAACCAGACCTGTACATTTATCTTTCTTTAATTCCTGTTCATACAGTGCTCCGAATATACTAGCTTTCATCCTTCTTTCTTTCTCTTTCTCTTTCTCTTTGCCTGCTAACCTAGCCCTAGCTAGCTACTAGTGTTCATAAAAAAATACTAATTAACACGATCCAACTTCTTTTCTCTCAATTTCACAGATTAAATACAAAGCTTGTCACATGCCTTGCCAAATATAATAATATATACTACTGAAATATGTTGCAGGAACCCTCAAGGGTCGATTTACATGATAAAAAAAGCTTCACTCCGTTTGAAGAACAGTGTGTGTGTGTGTGTGTGTGTGTGTGTGTGGGTGGGTGTGGGCAAAGGAACCAAGACAACGCATATAGGACACCACACATTGACCCAGATTCCACTTAACCTGTATAAAAAATTAAAAATTAAAAAACTAAAATAGAAATTAAATCTTTATCTTTGGTTTTTTTTTTCTATTTCGATCCTTCAAGTTTTTAATGATTTGCGCTTTAGTTGTTTAATGTTTTTTATCCTCAGAAATTACGCTGTCATAATTTTATATGTTGTGACGTGTTTCCTTTTGCTTGATCTCGCATATGTTCTCTAACATGAATTATTCTTACATTGCATTAATCTTGTTTTAGAGGTACAAGAACTCGTACTTCAATTTTCTAACTACCAAAGGTTGCTAATCTTGTTTTTTTTCCTTTTTTTTTTTAATATTTCACAATAAAATTACTTTTAAATAAATAATTACGATGATATTTAAAAAAATCATATGATTGTGCTATATTTTTTAAATAAGATTTAGCCTTTTTAGGGTAATATTAGCAGTTATATTATGAATAATTATATATGAACCTAATTTAATGTTTTTAAAAGAAATTACACTTGAATATTAAATGAGAATAAAATATATATTTTGTTGTGATTTTCTTGAATATTTTAATTAAATTAATTATTCTTTTAATTTACCATATAGTTACATAAAAAATATCAATACATGATTTTTTAGTTTTTAGTTAAAGTTAGTTTTTCATATTATGATTATTTCTTATTTAAACAACTATGCTTCTAATAAAAAAACATGATTTTATTAAAATAAAAAAAAATAAGAAAAAAAGAGTTCGGACTCAAAAACACACTTTTTTTCACCTTGATTTAATTTTTACGGATATTTATTTTAATTAAATTGATTTTTTTATTAAAAAGACCATGCTATTAATAAAAAAAAAACATGTTACTGTAAAATTATACTATGAATAAGAAAAAAATATTTTTTTTTTATAAAATTTGAATCATTAAAATTCGTGTAAATATTAATTTTAATATATCATAATTAAATAAAAATAAGTTTTTAAAATGACCCCCTGTCTTGGCGCGGCATTTAACCCTTGTTCACCTAAAACAACTAGAGAGTTGAGCCCTCCACTATAAAACTCCTCTCTCACTCGTTAATAATGTGTATATATTCCTTCAAAAACTCCTCACACTCTCCTGTCCCCCCCAGCCCTGTGACCACTAGTCCAACATACTCTCACTTTACTCAAAACACACTCTCCCTGTCTCTCCCTCTCTATGTTTACTCTGCTCTCCTTTCCCTTCTACACATGCACCTTTTCTTATAGTTCTTCAGAGATCTCTCATCACCTTCAATGGCAATAAGCCCAGTGGTTACTATCTCTCTATATTAACTTTATAAGAATCCTTTTCTTTTTACTACTCTTGAGAGTCAACTCATTGGCTTACAAAACTTTTTCCATATTTTGTTTTTCTGAGGAGAGCTTGGTTCTGGGGCCATAATGGCAGAAACCACAGAAGCTAATAGACCATCATTGCCAGAAGCAGAGAAGAAGAAAGAGCAAAGCTTGCCATTCTATCAGCTTTTCTCATTTGCTGACAAATATGATTGGTTACTTATGATCTCTGGTAGCATAGGAGCCATTATTCATGGCTCTTCAATGCCTGTTTTTTTCCTCTTGTTTGGTGAAATGGTTAATGGGTTTGGCAAGAACCAATCTGATTTGTATAAAATGACTCATGAAGTCTCCAAGGTTTGTTCCTTTTAATTTCATGGATGATTATCTACCTACTCAAAGCTTCTATCTTTGTTCTCTTTTTTCATGTTACTGTTAGATCTCTGAGATCTATTGTTTTTGTTTTCCTTGTGAATGCAGTACGCTCTCTATTTTGTGTATCTTGGTATTGTTGTGTGCCTATCATCCTATGCAGGTATGGTAATTAACATTCATGAACTTTCTTGTTTATCTTCTTCTTGTTATTTTTATACTGAATCCCACTTGGGGGGTGGCCAATGGTTACATATGCGGCTCGTGTAGCCAGTTCACTTCAGACCAGTGGGTGCGTGGCTAAGCCCACGTGGACCATGGACTAGTCTATTTCAACACCCTTATTCACACATCTCCATCACCATGTATCTCTCTTATTCATGTTCATGTACTCTTCTCCTAACATTAATTCTAACTCTTCTAATAACATTAATTCTTTGTCCCATTTTGTGAAGTTTCCCCCCCCTCAATTTCATTGTAAAATATTGAGCTGTCAAAGTAACATAAGAATGGGGTTTTTTTGTTTTACCAGAGATTGCATGCTGGATGTACACTGGAGAAAGGCAAGTGAGTACATTGAGAAAGAAGTATTTAGAAGCAGTTTTGAAACAAGATGTTGGATTCTTTGACACAGATGCTAGAACTGGGGATATTGTCTTTAGTGTCTCAACTGACACCCTTCTTGTCCAAGATGCCATTAGTGAGAAGGTTAATTTAACTCCCTCAACTTCAAAGATGCTCTTTTCCCTTATTTACTAACCTTCCCTCTTTCTCCCCACCCTTTTTATGTTAAAAGTAATTTTTTTCCCCTTGAAAAATTGGAATTTTCTTTTTTTTTTGTACAGTACGGGTATGGGGGCACAGTATAGTGTTGGGGTTAGAGTTAAATTGCAAAATGATCATTCTCAGACTAGTTGGTTCTCCAATAACACGGGACCCATTATCATCTTATGGAGTTTGACGGAGCATGTTAGCAATTTTGACTTAACGTGCGCCTACATCTCTGTTGGACTTTTGTGATTGGGTTTCTTAGCAGAACCAAAACTACTGGGGACTAGTTTAATGCTTATTCAAGGCTAAAACATTTCAAGTACTTTTCTAATTTTTTTTTAACTATTGGAAAATCTCAGGTGGGGAATTTTATACATTATTTATCTACATTTTTAGCCGGGCTAGTGGTTGGTTTTGTGTCCGCGTGGAGGCTGGCATTGCTAAGTGTAGCAGTGATACCAGGAATAGCTTTTGCTGGGGGTTTGTATGCTTATACTCTCACTGGACTCACGTCCAAGAGCCGTGAATCTTATGCGCAGGCCGGTATAATTGCTGAGCAGGTGAGGTTTTATTAGCCTTAAAGTTTAGTAAAGTAAATAAAGCTAATTCAATGTGAATAACTTGTCTAGTTGGTGCTATGTCTTTCCTTGTGAACACCATATGCTGCATAATTTGTCTTGATCCAGATTTCGAATTAATGACAAAGAGAGTACAGTTGTGTTGATATCATGTTAGTTTGTGTAATTTGTTGGGCATGGGAAAGCTGTAAGCTTTGGATTACTTAAATGACCCTTTGTGTTTCAAATGATGTTTTAGCATGTGCAACTTCCTAAAGGGACATTGGCTTTTTCTCTAATTTACTATTTTTGAATCGATCTTGAATTCTATTTTGTCATTTAGGCCCAAATTTTTTCCAAATTGCACTCAAAGACCCTAGTAATGGAAGATGTTGAACTTCATGTGCTGCATAAATTTTATTGCATAACTATTACATTAGTTGTATTCGTTTTGTCAATCTGAATATATCTGCCATCTGGTGTAGGCTATTGCGCAAGTTCGGACAGTTTACTCTTTTGTTGGTGAGAGCAAAGCCCTGAGTTCTTATACAGATGCAATACAAAACACGTTGAAGCTTGGATACAAGGCTGGAATGGCCAAAGGTTTGGGGCTGGGATGTACCTATGGAATAGCATGCATGTCATGGGCCCTTGTATTCTGGTATGCTGGTGTTTTTATCAGGAATGGACAGACCGATGGAGGGAAAGCATTCACGGCCATTTTCTCTGCAATTGTTGGTGGCATGTAAATATCTAACTGAAACATGATGTTTCTTATTATAGGTATTTAAAGAATCGAAAGTTGGTAATAACTAGAAAATTAATGATTGTTTCAGGAGTCTGGGCCAGTCGTTTTCTAATCTTGGTGCATTTAGCAAAGGTAAAGCAGCTGGATACAAATTGATGGAGATTATCAAGCAAAGGCCTTCCATAACTCAAGATGCCGTAGATGGGAAATGCCTGGCTGAGGTTAACGGAAATATAGAATTCAAGAGTGTAACATTCAGTTACCCATCCAGGCCAGATGTTATTATATTCCGTGATTTCTCAATCTTCTTTCCTGCTGGAAAGACCGTTGCTGTTGTTGGTGGCAGTGGATCAGGAAAAAGCACTGTTGTCTCTCTAATAGAGAGATTTTATGATCCTAATCAGGGTAATTAAGATTTTCTTTTTCTAAGTGGCCTAGAGTAATTACATTGGTTGTCCTTATTTTTTTTTCAATGGATGAGCAGGGCAAGTTTTGCTGGATAACGTGGACATAAAAACCTTGCAATTAAGATGGCTACGTGATCAGATTGGGTTGGTGAACCAAGAACCTGCACTGTTTGCAACTACTATACTCGAGAACATACGATATGGAAAGCCTGATGCAACAATGGACGAAGTGGAAGCTGCCACTTCTGCTGCAAATGCTCATAGCTTCATTACTTTGCTTCCTAATGGATACAACACTCAGGTTGGTATATATCAGGCAACATAAATAGAGCAAATATAATTTCACTATCACTAGTTGTCTCAATAGGACATAAGGCTCCAGTATGACGTTACACTTCGATCCTGAATCAGGTGGGAGAGCGAGGAGTCCAACTCTCAGGTGGCCAGAAACAGAGGATTGCAATTGCTAGAGCTATGTTGAAGAACCCGAAGATCCTGCTTCTTGATGAAGCAACCAGTGCTCTTGATGCAAGTTCTGAGAGCATTGTTCAAGAAGCATTAGACCGCCTCATGATTGGAAGAACAACTGTAGTTGTTGCGCATCGACTCTCCACCATTAGAAATGTTGATACGATTGCAGTTATTCAGCAAGGGCTAGTTGTTGAGACAGGAACCCATGAAGAACTCATTGCCAAAGCAGGAGCATATGCTTCTCTAATCCGATTCCAAGAAATGGTGAGAAATAGAGACTTTGCTAACCCATCCACTCGCCGGTCACGCTCATCACGACTAAGCCATTCACTTTCAACAAAGTCTCTAAGCTTGCGGTCTGGCAGTTTACGAAACTTGAGCTATTCATACAGCACTGGTGCTGATGGCCGTATTGAGATGATCTCAAATGCTGAAACTGACCGTAAAAACCCCGCACCTGATGGCTATTTCTGCAGGTTGCTAAAGCTGAATGCTCCTGAATGGCCTTATTCGATAATGGGTGCTGTAGGATCCGTGCTTTCTGGGTTTATAGGTCCAACCTTTGCTATTGTGATGAGCAATATGATTGAAGTTTTCTACTATAGAAACCCGGCCTCCATGGAAAGGAAGACAAAAGAATATGTTTTTATATACATTGGTGCTGGTCTTTATGCTGTCGTTGCATACTTGATTCAGCATTACTTCTTCAGCATTATGGGAGAGAACCTCACTACAAGAGTGAGGAGGATGATGCTTGCGGGTAAGAAACTGCTATTATGCTATTTTTTATTTAGCACCGATTCACAATTATAAACGCTAATGCTTGGTTCCATGAAGAAAATCTCTTGCTCTTGGATCTTAATCTAATTTTGTTCTCTTGATCAGCAATTTTGAGGAATGAAGTTGGATGGTTCGATGAAGAAGAGCATAACTCAAGCCTAGTTGCAGCTCGATTAGCTACCGATGCTGCAGACGTAAAATCTGCAATAGCTGAGAGGATATCCGTCATACTACAAAACATGACTTCTCTCCTCACTTCATTCATAGTTGCTTTCATAGTAGAATGGAGGGTCTCCCTTCTCATTTTAGCCACCTTCCCTCTTCTCGTCCTCGCCAACTTTGCCCAGGTAAGTTTCAGTCGTTCAGTTTTACAAAACAATAATGCAAGCATCACCTTTTTACTTGTTTTCTCAAGCATTCTCTGCGAGTCTTGGTCAAACACATTTACCTATCCACAAAGCCACGCTTCACTCGAGAGGGCTCAATAAGGGCAAAAGAGTAAACCAAGAGAAATCTCATCGCTGACATTGGAATCTAATTTAACTTGCTCTCACCACTAGACGACAAAAGCTAAGACAACACCACGCATCAGACCCCTCTGCCAAGCACGTGCTCTCTTCTGCAAATCCTGTGCATTAACTCCTAAAAAATCCCAACACATAAAATATTTTGAACTTTGAAGGTCATACATAAATAACAGTGAACGTTAAAAATAGCCAAGATTCCATCAACTTCAATGCCACTGAAAAGTGTTATTCTCTAACTAAAATCTCGAGGCTGTGACCTTATCACACGCCTTTTTCCTTTGATCATTCTTATCCCAGTCAAATCTCAACATGTCTTGTTTCTATCAATGTTTTTTTCTTATCTGTTCATATTTATTTTTACGCTATCCTATCTTGGATTTTTACCATGCACCGACACCGCTCCATGCAGTGTGTAGAAGTCAGTCTAGGTACGCGGGCCATTTTCTTTGAAGTCCTGCTATTATCTTTTGTTTACTACTGTATTTTCCTAGTAGACTAGTCACCCCCGAGCGAGCGTTTCAAGGGATTCTTGGCCCGTGAATCGCATTATTTATGACACATTTTCTGCCAGATATGTTTTCTTCCTTTGTTTTTCCTGTTGGGCTATTTTGTGTCTTTCATTTTCTTGTTTTCCCTTCCTGGAGAGTGTCAGGCTGTGACAGTCAATAGTAACATGGCAGGGACACCACCCTATCCCGGTCCTGCATTATTGTCTCTAGGTTGTGGGCTTTGTCGTTTTGAATTTCTGGAGGGTTTTCCATGTTCTGGGCTAGTTTTCAAACAGTGGACTAGACTGGACTGGACTTGGCACAACTGCTCAGTACAGACAGTGACAGTGGTGCTCTAAGCTCGCGCATGCTATATGCAGTTACACAAGTTTGATTGCTTGCGGAAATACCTGAAATATGCAGTATAGTGGACAAAAGAAAGTCTTGTAAATGTCCTGGTAATACAGGAGGAGACTGTTAACCTGCTTTGGCTCTACTTCAAGTGGGTTCCATTCACTATTGAGTGTAAAATCCTGTTGAAGTATCCACCTGCTATTTCATTTGAGTACACACATTGACTCCGTCAACCCCAAAAGTAAAAATAAACCTGGAAACAACTACTGTGTAGTTGCTGATTAATAACCAAAAATGTCTTTTGTAGATTAAAATACTAATTGATGCTGGGTGTTACTTGGGAAGATTTTTAACTGACCAATGAAAGGGAAGAGAAGAACTAAAAAAATGTTCAGACCATCTCATTTTGTTCATGATTGCTTTATTTATTCATATAATAAGTAACTTTGCTCAAATCATCTGGGACAACCTCATAGGAACTCGTTCTTGAAAGGATGTACCACATATAAGTTGGTTTTTTTTTTTCTTTTTTTAGTTTAGCAAACTGAACTGAGTTCATTTCCTCTTTGATTGTATTTTTTTTCGGAAGACATCTATCTTCAATAGTTCGAATGTTTGTTTAAGATTACAGACAAGAATTCATAAATGTGATTTTGATAATACTTAATTTTGTTATTGTCTTGATCACACAGCAACTCTCTCTCAAAGGATTTGCTGGAGACACAGCCAAGGCCCATGCAAAGACTAGCATGATTGCTGGTGAGGGGGTGAGCAATATCCGAACTGTTGCAGCCTTCAATGCCCAAGGCAAGGTCCTCTCTCTGTTCTGCCATGAGCTTCGTGTTCCGCAGCTTCATAGCCTACGTCGAAGTCAAACTTCTGGCCTCCTCTTTGGCCTCTCTCAGCTTGCTCTTTATGGTTCTGAAGCTCTTATTCTGTGGTACGGTGCTCACCTTGTTAGCAAAGGGGTTTCCACATTCTCAAAGGTCATTAAGGTTTTCGTGGTACTGGTCATCACAGCTAATTCAGTTGCAGAAACTGTTAGTCTTGCCCCTGAGATTATTAGGGGTGGCGAAGCTGTTGGTTCTGTTTTTTCAATTTTGGAACGTTCTACTAAGATTGACCCTGATGATTCTGAGGCTGAGCCTGTTGAATCACTTCGTGGGGAAATTGAACTTAGACATGTTGATTTCGCATACCCTTCTCGACCTGATGTGCCTGTGTTCAAGGACTTGAACCTTAGAATCCGAGCTGGCCAAAGCCAGGCCCTTGTTGGTGCTAGTGGGTGTGGAAAAAGTTCAGTGATCTCGTTGATTGAACGATTCTATGATCCTATGGCGGGGAAGGTTATGATTGATGGGAAGGATATTCGACGATTGAATTTGAAGTCTCTTAGGCTTAAAATTGGATTGGTGCAACAAGAGCCAGCGCTATTTGCAGCAAGCATTTTCGATAACATTGCCTATGGAAAAGACGGTGCAACTGAAGCTGAAGTAATTGAAGCCGCTCGAGCTGCCAATGTGCACGGGTTTGTTAGTGCATTGCCTGATGGATATAAAACGCCAGTTGGTGAGAGAGGAGTTCAGCTGTCTGGGGGTCAAAAACAAAGAATCGCAATAGCTAGGGCTGTTCTTAAGGACCCAGCAATCCTACTACTGGATGAGGCTACAAGTGCACTTGATGCCGAATCAGAATGTGTGCTACAAGAAGCACTCGAGAGGCTAATGAGGGGCCGAACCACAGTGCTTGTGGCTCATCGTTTATCCACCATTAGAGGGGTGGATAGCATTGGAGTTGTGCAGGATGGGCGGATTGTGGAGCAAGGCAGCCATTCCGAACTGGTTAGCCGGCCCGACGGGGCTTACTTTAGACTTTTGCAGCTACAGCACCATCACATATGAGAGAGCATTTTGATTGAAGCAGCATGGCCTTGTTGATTGTTAATTATGTTTGGGGTTCCATTAACCTTGTGTTTCTATTTTTCCTTCTTTTTTTTTTGGACGATGATGACAGTTGTAGATATGGTAATGTGGAGACTACATCTTGAAGAAAACTATCCCATCTCCAGATGGGGTAGCATATGTTTAAATATAAATATCTAAGGGTGCATATCCATGTTGTCTATCTGGTTATTGCCACCAACCGATTAGCTTTTCCTCCTCTCAAGTGTTGCTTTATAGCAGTGAAACAGCAACCCCCAGTAATCATGCTTCTAGCTCCCATTGGAAACCTTTTCTAGCTGTTGCTTTCCCCATATTGCATGTGATTGTTAGTGTTCTTTTCGATTTGGGGTAAGAGACACTATTTTTTTTATCCCTCCTGTGAGTTGAAGGCCCACATGAATCATTGGGCAGTTAAACAGCAGCAAAAAACTAGTTTATCACATATTAGCAGAAGGGAGACATATTCATTCCAGGCAAATGATATGAATTATTATTGTAAAGAAAGAAGCGGGTGAAAATCTCGTTAGTTGTAAAGTATACGCATGTGTTTCAAAAGTGTGGATCATGATGCAGGAGGTGCGCATTACGGGCCCAGCTATGTGCAATTTTTTGAGTGCACTTCTATGCAAGTGTAGTGCCCCTTTTCCATATATAATTGGATTTTCCCGAGTTCTTAGATCTTGAAGCCAAGAAAGCTTCTTTTCGTATCAGATTGGTTATTATTATGTTCGCCTAAAAGGATTCTACCATGGGTGTACTTGCTCTGTCACAAAGGGGGAGGTCCAGGGCCCTCCTCTTACAATTCTTGAACGCACATCTCTCCACTTTGCCAGGAAGATGCGGGCTAAAAGTAGAAAAACCAGGGATTGGATAGAAACAGAAGCAGGAATGGGATTCCTGGAGAAATGGCAAGGTGGAAAGAAATTAGGGCCCTACAGAGAGCTGATTCAGGGGGGCACATGGGGAAGATGATGAATCATGTCAGTCTTCAGTGGATCAGTCGCATTATAATTTATATGTGCTTGCGACTCTCATCTGCTAAATAATTTAATTTAACATGAAGCTAAAGGCTGTGGCCCCACACAATTATTTACATATAGTAACTAAGGTGTAGCTTTTTTTTCATTATTACTCGCAGCACCATTCATGGGGTCCTCCCTCCCATAAACATTGCCTCCTCCGCAACCCTGTCATGTGTAGCCGTCAAGATAATCCAAGCCCTGAGATGCCAAAACATTTCTTGTGGTGCCGCAAATTTACATGGTGAGATCTTGTCCACCCACTTGCACAGGAGATCTGGATATTACTTGGTGTTTTACCTTCCTTGTTATCACATAACTTCAGCTTGAAAGATCCATCTCCAGAAGAAGGGAGGGACATGTCACATGGGGAAAATGCTGGCGGACTCGGAGGTGGATATCCGCCTCATGCCCCTTGGATTCTAGAGGGGTCATCTCTGTACATCTTAGCCGTATTGTCTATTTCCTGAGTCTACAAATGTTGACTGTTTGTCGCAAGAGAGTGGTACCTACTGTTCTGGTTTTTAATTTACAGAAGAACAAATGGGATTTGATAGGGTATTTTGGAGATCTAAAATATTTTTTATTTTAAAAATATATTGAAATAATATTTATTTTTTAAAAATATTTTTACATCAGTATATTAAAATAATTTAAAAATAAAAAAATAATTTAAAATAAAAAAATATTTTTTTACACAAACAATATTCAGCAACAAAAACAAAAATGGCCTCACATTATGTAAGGCATGCTGCCCCAAACGCCCAATTCAATCATAACAAAGAATTCCTATTATGATTGTTTATGATTGTGGGGGTAACGGTAATTTTGTAACCTTGACCAATCATTTTCATTTGTATAGTATACAAAATGAAGGATTAAATTTCAGACGAAGATATTCTTGTGAAGCATGTTAATTACGAGCACATAAATGTTTTGGATTAATTTGAAGCATTTTAAAATAAAAATTCAAAAATTTAGAAAAGTATAGTCCAACCACACTTTAGAGAGAGAGAGAGAGAGATAGATTTTCTATGGAGTCCGCATTTAAAAAATGCATGAAGAATTTATTTTGCATCTAACCTATATTATTATTATTAGCATAATTATCATTTCTCTCTTAAAAAAAACAATGATATTTGTGTTGATGGTAAATTGTCTTTTGACCCATTAATCATTATGAGACTTAGTCTAGATAATTTGGTTTTTTTTCACCTTTTAAATGCACAATGTTTATTTGCCTTAAAAAACAAAATATTTTAAAAGGTTGCACGAGGGCAATTTGATCTTTTATGTTTTAAAAACACAATGTAAAAACTATATTAGCCTTACATGCAAAAACTATTGAACTTACATCAATGAGTTTTTTTGTCTTTTCATATTGTTTTTTTAATAAACAATTTAATAAAGAGGTGTTTTGGTCTTTTTAATAGTATAAATATTATTAAAAAACTTCTTTGCGCGTGCGTGTAGCTCCACCTCCAAATGCTACCTTCAAGGATGACATTAAAAGCACCTCGCTATTATCTTTCCATTGGTGCAGTGCATATGCACAACGACACAATAATTGGGCTCCGATGAACTTTTCTATTCTCCTCCCCTTTTTTTCTCTCTTTCTCTTCTAAAATATAAAGGTGTCATTTATTTTTTTTTGTTTCTACTTTGGTTCTTATTATTTTAATTGCTATTTTTTGTTTTGTTTTTTTTCTATTTTTTCTTCAATTTCACCCCTCATCATTTTTTTTCATTTTATTTTTTATATCAAAATTGATCCTTATTCTTTCAATTGTTGTTTGTTTATTTTTAATCATTTTTCTAATTGAATTTTGTTTTCAATTTCATCCCTCAATATTTGATTTCAAATTATTTATATCAAAATTAGTCCCTATTCTTTTAGTTGTCATTTATTTTGTTTTAGATCTTTTTTTTATATTTTTTTAATTTCATCCTTTAGAATTTTTATGATTTGAAATTTTGCTTTGTTATTTTTTATGGTTTGTTTTTAATGGGGTTAGTTTCGGGCTCATGACCAGGGTCATGAGTTTTAAAGGTTAACACAAACTAATTTTGGTCTAATTTTGGTATGTTTTTTAGGTCCTTTTTTTAAAAAAAATTTAAATTTTATCATTCAACATTTGATTTATTGGAAATTTGTTTTCTTGTTTTTTTTTCAATTTCCTTTCTATGGGGGGTTATTACAATCTTGTGTCATGATCACGGGGTTAATGGGTTAACCTGGGTTGACTCATATGTTTTTTTTCATTGTTTTTTTAATTTTTTTTTCAGTTCTGCCCTTCAACATTTGGTTTTTTGATATTTGAGTTTTGATAGTTTTATTTAGTTTGCTTTTAACAGGGTTATCTTAGTATTATGACCATGTTACATATTTGGCATGCTAATTCAGATGGGCTTGAGTCACGCTTTCTTGCCTTTCTTACGTTCTTCATTTTTTTTCCAGTTTATTTATTGATGTTGGATTTTTTTTATTCATATGATTTGAATTAATCAAACTTATTAAATATAATTGAGTCAATGACCTGTTTTTTTAGGAATGCTTGCGTCACTTTAGCATCATTTTTTTACGCTGAAAAAAATTTAGGCTAACCTGTGGTATAACATGTATTAGTGTATATGCCTAGTAGCCAATCAGTTGGTTACACATGATATTGACTTTATTCATGTAAATATATTTAATTTTTTAATAAAGACTTATTTATCTTTAATATTCATGAAATATTTGATTAATAAATCTAGGGTAAATATAAAGTCATTGGAACAAAAATACTTTGCAAAGGAAATTATAAAGTTGTTATAATTTTGAGATTCCTATTATATCAAAACATTATTCCTAAAATGCTCATTGTTAATGCTTTATTAAGACTGAATATTAATTAGAGTTGTTAAAACTGATACATATTATGTTCTTTTTTTTATGAAAGGAAACAATTGTTCTTATAAGTTGAGGTGTGAAGGGTACCTAGAACTAATATGTAGGTGCTTATCAAATGACATGCACACTGAACAGATCCACATGAGAATTCTATATGGAGAAATCACTTGTTTCTATGGAAAGGCTCATGTGACGGTTGTGTAAGTGATCCTTAAACTTGAGATCACTAAATTATCTTATATAAAAAGTCTTATGTTTTGATCATGCTACACGTTGTCCTAATTAAGGGTAACAATCATGAAGATATTGAGTATAACATGAACTATATAAATGTATTTAAGTAATCAAGAAAGAATTCATCACCCTAGGTGAATTAGAAAAAACATTTCATCTATTCTTAAATAGTATTGATTGTAAATCTTTGCGCAAGGTGAAATGAAATTTAAAAAAGAGAGTTTCAAATCTTATTCAAAGAATTAATGACTATGATGTTAAGAATAAACATGATTTGACATAGTAAACACAATCCATGCTATAATGTTTAAATCAAAATATTGTTGATAAAATCATAATAATTACACTGAGAAACTGATCATTGAAAGGTTAAGTCAAACCACTTATCACTTTTCTACTATTTAGAAGATCATGACAGGTTGCTAGACATTATAATTGATCTTCAAATATAAATCAATTAATTGTTAAATTGATAATAAGTTAATTTGTTTAATTTATTTAATCCTATTTTATTTAGAATTATAACTTATATTTGGGCTAATTTATTAAGGTACCTGATAGGTCATACACATAAAAATCATTAGTCAGAAATTAAAATGGGATGATTAATCAAATTTGACTTGATTATAAATTAGTTTTAAAAATTCAAGACTAGAGTGTAATTAATACAAGGGATTACAATTTTAGACCTAGAAAAAACAAGTAAGGACTTGATTGAATAAATTTCTAAAATTATACTGAAATAATATATGTGATATTATTCAGGGGGCAAATTGATATTTTATCATTTATAAGATATTTAGGTGTTCCTATAAATATAATATTAGGCCTATTATTTTCTGTACTCTTAAGCAAAGAGAAAAACTATGTAAATTACAAAACACATGAAAAACATAAAAAATAGAACTAACACTAAAAAACATAGCAATCTCTCTCTTCTAAAAGGGTTTATGAGATTTCTCATTGGTGGTTCAAGTAGATTACCGTTAGAGGCCGAACACTTGGATAACTTATGATTTGCGACAACCCAGCCTCAAAACAATTATTCTTGTGTTTCTACCTCTATCATATACCAAGCTAATATCTATAGTACCTCTAAGATAATAGAGTATTCATTTCATAGTTTGTTAATGAACTTTACCAGGATTTCCCATAAACTTGCTAACAACATGTGAAATGTCTAGGCGAGTGCAGACCATCATAACATACATAATGCTTCCAATTGCACCTGATATGTGCTCCTTCTCCTCATCGGTTTCTAGTTATAAACCTAAAGATAAATTGAAAGGGGATGCCAGTGGAGTACTCTCTGGCTTGCAATCTTGCATATTAAAATGCTTAAGTACCTTTTCAAAATACTTGATTTGTGATAAGTACAACTTGTCAATGCTTTTATCTTTGTGTATCTTTTTACCTAAAATATTCTTAGTTGTACCTAGATCTTTCATTTCAAACTCACCACTCAACTGATTCTTCAAATATTGATCTCAGACATATTCTTGAAGGAAATCAATATGTCATCAACATATAATAATAAGTACACAAATGAACCATTTAAGAGCTTCTTGAAATACACTCAACTATCATAATCACTCCTAAAGTAACCATGTCCAAGCATGAAATTATCAAAGCTTTTATTCCACTACATTGGTGATTGCTTCAAGCCATACAATGACTTTTTTAATAAGCATACATCGTCTTATTTAACTTGAGTAATAAAGCCCTTTAATTGATGTATATAAATACTCTTCTCTAACTCATCATATAGAAAAATTATTTTGACATCCAACTATTCAAGCTTTAAGTCAAACAAGACAATCATAATAAGCAATACTTGGATGGAACTATCCTTCATAATTAGAGAGAACACTTTGTTAAAGTCAACACTAACTCTTTGTGTAAAACCTTTAGCAACTAAACATGTTTTAAACCTTTCATCCTCAACCCTTAGGATTCTATCTTTCCTTTTGTAAACCAATTTACACTTAATAATATTCTGGTTAACATAAAGAGATTCAATCTTCTCATTTATAGCAAATATCCACTAAGAAGATTCTTTCCAAGAAACTACCTCTTTATAAGAACAAAACTTATGATCATCAAGATTCTTTATAACATTCAAGGAAAAATCAACTAAATTAGCATAACCGTACTTAATCGGTGTTTTTATCTGTCTTTTTTGTCTTTCTGTAGCAATACTGTAAGATAATTTTTTAGGTGCATTTTTAACAACAATATCCTGTACCACTTCCTTAATTGAAGCATTTTCTTGCATTGTCTCTGAAGCTCTAACCTTAAGCTCCACATGTTTACATTCACCTTGGTTTATCTCAATATCAATACTAGCTGATTCATTTTCCTTGTGAAACATAGCAGACCCATCAAAGGTCACATCCCTACTTGTAATAAACTTAGATGACTTGGGATCAATACACCACAACATATATCCCTTTACCCCAAATGCATAGCCTAGGAATATGAATTTTCATGCTCTTAACCCAAGTTTATCTTCCTTAACATAAGCATAAGTAGGATAACCAAATATTTACAGTATATAGTAATTAACAGGAGAACTAGGTCATACCTCATATAGAGTTTTCAACTCTAAAATTACTGATGGAGATTTATTCACCATATAATAAGCTATGCCAACTACTTCAACCTAAAAGCCCATTGACAATCTAGCTTGTGAAAGCATACAACATGCTATTTTCAAGAGTGTTCTATTCATATATTCTATAATATTATTTTGTTGTGGTGTGTTTCTAAGAGTGTGATGTCTAGTAATTTCTTTATTCTTGCAAAACTCATCAAACTCACCTGAGTAAAATTCCAAACCATTATCAATTCTTAAAAGCTTGACCAATCTACTTCTTAATCAAGGTTTTTTTATTGCTTGAACGTAACAAACATTTCACTCTTTCTATTTAGAAAATACTCTCAAATCTTCATAGAGTATTTATCAATAAATATAAACAAATATTGTGCTCCACCTTTTGATATAACAGGAGAAAAACCCCAAAGGTCAAAATGAACATAACTAACAATACCCTTGATATGATAAATAGTCGTACTAATCTCACTCTACACTGTTTATCATAAACACAATGCTCACATAACTTGAATTTATCTATTTTATATCCACATAACAAATCTTATTTGCTTAACTCTATCATTCTCCTCTCACTTATATGTCCTAGTCGTCATAACCAAATAAAAACATTATCTAAATCAACCACAAATGATACACTAGCTAAATAACCTTGAAGATGGTAAAAATCATTACCCAACTTTTTTTTTTTATCATGACAAGAGCACCTTTACAAAACCTCTAGAACTCCACCTCTAGTAGAAAAAACATAAATTTGAAAATCAATAAAACTTAAAGAAATTAATTTTTTTCATCTCTAGAACATATCGAACGTCTAGTGTCCTAACAATATCATCATATATTCTAATTTTAATTATACCTACACCAATAACAAAAAGTCCTTTATGTTGTCTCCTAATAAAATAATAGCATTACCAACTTTATAAGTGTCAAAACAACTTTTATTAGGAAAATTATGAAATGTGCAAGCTGAAACAAAAACCCACCCATCACCTGAGTTACCAATAGACATAACTAGAACACTTTCAGCATCATAAAAAACCTCCTTCACTAGCAATATTTGCAACATCAAATGTTTTTTCATTCTTTCCTTTATCTTTTTACTTAATACAATTCTTCTTAAAATGCTTTATTTTATGACATTTAAAGCATTTAATTTTTCTAGACTTTGATTTTGATGTAGATATGCCTTCACTACCTGAATTATTACTATTGTTACCCCTCACAATCAAGCCCTTTGCATGATCATCATTATGACTCCATGACACTGGTTTTTTCAACTCCTTATTTAAACAAGTTTTGACATCTTCTGAACTAATACTATTATTTCCTTACAACAAAGCATCAATAAAATGATCATAAGATGGAGTTAACGAACACAATAAAATCAAAGCTTGATGATAATCTTCAACCTTAACATCAATATTTCACAAATCTAAAATTACTCTATTGAATTTACCAAAATGATCTTTAATGAGCATACCTTCTTTCATCTTGAAAGTATACAGTTGATGTTTCAAATACAATCAGTTCATCAAGGATTTATTCATATAAAGAGTTTCTAACTTTATCCACAATCCAATAATTGTAGTCTCCTCAATAACCTTTCTCATAACCTCATTAGACAAACACAACTGAATTGCACTAAGTGCTTGTTCCATGATATTTTTTTTTATCCTTATCATCCATTCTCTTAGGCAAACAATCTATACCTTTCAATACCTTAAATAAACCTTGTTGAACTAATAAGTTGTGCAACCTAATACGCCACAGATTGAAGTCATTCATACCATTAAATTTCTCTACATCAAACTTCATCGTCAATGTTACTTTTATTGTCATTGCAAAAGCCAACTGATAACAAGACAAATTATGATACTAATTTATTGTGGAAACAACCCTAGAATTTCAAACCAATTAGCGAATGGAAAAATATAAAATAACAAGCACAATCAATCACATAAGAGTACACAAGAAATTTATGTGGTTCGACAACTTATGCCTACTTCATGGACAAGACGATTAGGAAAATTCATAATGAGAAAGTAGGAGATCACAAGGTGTCTCTTAAAATTACTGTCTTACCTAAAATCTCAAATTAACCTAAAACTCACATTTTCTCTTTTCTCTTCAGCTACTAAAGTGTAGAGAATGAAGATGTTTGGAAACAAGCTTTAACCCTAAAATATAATAACTTTAGGCTTTTACATAAGAACTAAGTACATGAATATTTATTTTCTTACTTGAATCCATAATCTAAGACAAACCCAACGTGCAATTTTTGGCAAGACGGAATTGAAAAAGGAGAAAGATAAAACAGACATAGGTTTTAGGACTTTAGAACTGTAGGATTCATTTGAACCCTAAGCCTTGACTAAGTGTGAGCAAGGATGCAAAGATCCATTATAGGTGTGCTTAAATTGGAACCGACTCAAGTCCATAAAAAATTTTTCTTCCAAATTTGGCTTGAAATCCCATCAATAATAAAGGTGAGTGTCAAGCCCTACAAAATCAGCAAACAATAAGGGCTTAATACCCACTGCAATATGAGCAAGAACATGGACTCCAAGAGAAACATCATGCGCCATATTAACAAAGGTAATATGTGCTTCTATTACCCTCCCTTAACGTGTGCCTGATCATAACCCGCCAATCACCATCCAACAATCTTTAAATGCTCAACAAAATAAGATCACTTAAAAGAGAAAAACCTATTGAAAGGTATATTAACTTTTCAAAATTATAAGGAATTAATCTAAAAAACTATTAAGATAAATCACTAGATCTCTTAAAGTAATTTAAGAGATTGATTGATTTATTATGTTTGATTTTTTTAATGTATCATCCATTATAAATATAGATTATTTGTTATCTCTTCAATGAGAACAAACCAACATTTCTACAATATATAGTTCTTTGTGGCTTTGTGTTCGTGGAGTAGGCCACCATATCTAAATCACGTAATTTTTCATTTTTTTTTTCAATTTCCACTAATTAAATTTTCAGATGATATCAATATTACTTTGATTTTTTGGGTTAATCACTGCCATCATTATCAACTTTCAGTATTTATCAAACAACCACATTTCTATATTAATATTTGGCCATAAGTTATTTTTAATCAAGTTTTAGCTAACTTCGAGCTCATTATAATTTTCCAGCAAAATTTATGATGGCTTTCAACATCCACTTAGCTTATATTATTTTTTAAACCAAATTTCTTATGGTCTTAGGCTTTTGTTCTTTCCAACCTTATTTTCATTGGTTATCAATATCTATTCAGCTTTAGAGAATTTTATGACAAACTTGTATCCATCTATAATATCATCATTTGCAAGATAATCACTTTTTTTTTATAAGTATATGACGTTGTAGTGACCGTCCTCCTAGATTAGTATAGGGATGTGTGGAAAGAACAATGAATTCTTGTCTTTTTATGGTTTAAAAAGGATTTGAGTCACCACCTAGTATTTTGATTACTAGAAATCCTAACTGATCTTTAAAGAGAGAACTAATTGTGTATTGAGAGGATAATACCACCCCAGTACACCTTGCTTAAGATAATTTGCATTGCTAATTTGTCTAATTATTACTAAGGTTATGTTGTGTTTTACTAACAATTAGTATGTTTATTGATGGTTAAAATGAGTCCACCCCAATAAGAATGACCATGATTTTATGGGTCAAGTTTGGTTATTCTATCAATTTTTTTTTTGTATTTTTTTTTAATATTAAGAATGTCTTATGTAAAAGTTTATATTTTTTAATATTAAAAATGAACAATTTTTTTTTGTTTTTAAAATTTAGGCTAAGCTCTCATGACTTTAATAAACTTGCTATTAAATTCATGATGCATGCAAAATAAAAATTATTTTTTTTAATATTTTCTGGTATTTTTAAAGAATGCTAAATCATGCAATGTATTTCTTTTGTTTTTGTTTTCTTTCATATTAGTTTTGTATTATATTTTTTGATTTAGAATGCTTATATGATTTTTTTTTGAGAAACTTAGTGACATGCACAATTTGAAATGGATATTTTTATGAAATATTATTTTCTACTTTGTTATTTTTTTTATAAAAGAAAAGCTTGAAAATAAAATAATAAACTAACGTAAATGAAAAATGCAAAGAAAGTGTTCACACATAAAAAAATAAAACATGGATGCAAATAAAGTCTAAGGGTTCAAGCTCATCACAAAAACAGAGCCTACTTGGATAAAGACCACATCCCAGCCCACAAACACATTAATTGTAAAGGAAGAGAAAGGCTTATACCTATGACCAATCCACCAACCAAACATATAAAACCGTTCAGAGCTGATGCATCCAGAAAGCCTGATCCGAAGGCAGAAGCCAAGAAGGCTGCCAGGGCTGTGAAATCAGGGCCAACATTTTAGGGGGAGAAAAGGAAGAAGAAGATCTGGGTAAGGTTATACTTCACCATCCCAGGACATTGAAGAAGGAGAAGAATCCCAAGTATCCACGCATCAGTGCAACACCTAGAAACAAGTTGGACCACTATTAGATTTTGAAGTATCCACCTACCAGTGATGACAGTTTGATCAAATTCGGAGTGGTTTGATCAGAGACACGAGAGCAAGAGCTTCCACGGGCTTTTCCAGCCTCGCGTTAGCAGCTGAGACAGCAGGCCTGTCATCCACTAAAAAAAAATCATGTATTTATGCAGTGCACTCCCGATGTATCACCAAGCAATTGTAGAAATTACCTACAACAATTCATAGCTTACTATAAACGTTGTTGCAACTGGCAGCAAGGAGGTTATGCCCAGAAACCAAACTGTGTCTTTCGGTGGGATTTGTATCCCTTCTTAAACTTCCTTCCTCGGGTAACATCTCCATTTCCATCATCTCCTCTGTTTATTATTAGTTTGTTGTTGGGTCAGTTCCTTAAGTTTAGTTTGGAGGGGGCTTTTTATGCATCAGCTTTGAACGGAGACATTGTAGCATCCACTTCTCAAACACCACTACACATTAGTTAATAGTTGCTGCAGCTGTGAACCAGGGTTTCTCCACTAGTAGCTACTAGACAGTCAAGATGGTGAGAGAGGTTTGTTTTGGAGGTGGTTTTGGGGTCAGTTTTGACTATAAACAATTGTAGAGATGGGTTACTATGAATGTCAGAGGTTGGAAGACGAGGGAGGCTAGTTCAAGTACGGTGGCAGCCATGAGTTGGTAGATAAAAAAGGAATGTTTGACCATTGATTACAACTTAGGAACAAAGCTTGTCCTGTTCCCAGCTTGCTAAAAAAGTTACTCGAAGCTTATGGAAATTTTGGCAATTACAGTACAAGTTTGTTAGTGATTTTTTTTTTGAATTTTTGGGGCAAGAAGTTGATAGAAACGGTTGGAGTTGGATAGTAACATCATGGATATTATTTATTGATTTAGAGATGAGGGTGTAGAAGAGTTAAGATGAGCACAATTAATATGTTTTTCATGATCCGTAATTAGGATGAGTCATTGTGGTATTTTTTTGGAATTTTTAAAGATAAAACAATGATTGTTATAGTTGGATTTTATTAAGGAGAATCATCACTATATTTTAGGAAAAATTTTGTGGTAAGAGGATGAGGGTTCGGATTGAAACATGACAACTCAAGCAACATTTTAAGGTTAAAATGAATAAGAAAATGAATAGTTACCGAACAACATGTCGTCTATGGTTTCTCTTTTAAAAGTGAATTGACTTGTTGTCTACAATACCTTCTTCAATTTAGTCCCTACTCTTTCAAGTCTTTTCAATTAAATCCTCAATTGAAGCTAATTTTAAGAATTTCTTCAATTTCACCCTTGCAATGTTTCAATCAGATCCTCTAACTTTAACGTCTTTTCATTATGTTCTCTAGTCTTGGATATTTTTAATTTCATCCTCAATTGCCCTTTAAATTTCTAATTCCTTTCAATTATATCCTTGATTGCACCAATTAGGCTCTTTAAAGTTCAATTGGATCCCTAATATTCCAATCATTGCAAATTCACCCAAACTAGGCCTCCAAACTTAATTTTCTTTCAATTAAGTTCTTAATTAAGTCAATTAAACTCATTAAAAGTTTAATTAAGCCTTTGAACTTAACGAATTCTTTCAATTTTAGCTAAATTGACTTCCAAACTTAATTTTCTTTCAATTAAGTCCTTAACTAAGTTAATTAAACCCATTAAAAGTTTAATTAAGACCTTGAATTTAGTTAATTCTTCCAATATTAGTCAAATTGAGTTTCAAACTTAATTTTGCTTCAATTAATTAAGTTCTTCTTTAACGTATCTCGCGAACAATATTCCAATATGACTTTCCATCTAGCATTTTGACATGTCTGCAACTCGAAAGATCATATATTTGTGACCTGAAAATATATTTGGATTTTGAATTTATGATTGCAGAACAAAAATATTTTTTAACATAAATGAATTTTGAGGAACCCAAAATCAGGGTATGACAGTTGACCATCTCTTTACAATACTTTCGGTATAAAGTCTTGTAAGAGACTTTAGAAGATAAGTTTGTAAAGAGAAGAAAACGGTGTGAAAACCTTCTCCGGTCGAGAGAGAAATCCATTAGGGAGTTTTGATATTAAAAAATCAAGAGGTGGTTACCTTTGTAGATGTTTCAAAACTCAATTATTTTGGACATCAAGACTTTTCTCTTTGTTTTTAAAATTTGATGTTGTTATTCGGGAGACCTACTCATTGTGTGAAAAATATCTAAGCTTTTTCATGCATGGTTTGTGTTTGAGTAACCTGCTTATAGTTTGTGATCAGGTAACCTTCCTGTTGTGTGAAAAATATCTATGATTTTTCATGAATGAAATGATTGATTTTGTTTTATTATGATTGATGCTGTCTTAGATTTTTCAAAGGAAATGCCTTACATTCTTTTTTTGAGGTGGACCATTTTCTGATTTTTTTTGGGATGTTTATGCTAGACTTCTTGTCATCAAATGAAGTTTTGCTAGAATTCTCTTTGTTAAAACCTTGCTAGGTTTTCAATCAATTGAAGCTTTGTTAGGTCTTTGCTTGCTGGAGTCTAGCTGAATTATCTCTTTGTTAAAATCTTGCTGGGTTTTTTAATCATGTGGAGCCTTGTTGGGCTCAAAACCTTGTTGGATCCTCATTTGTTGGAATCTTGCTGAACTATTTAATCAAATGAAGCCTTACTGGGCTCAGAACCTTGCTAGGTCTTCATTTACTGGAGTCTTACTGGACCTTTTTTTATTGTTAAAAGCTTGTTGAGTTTTCAATCAACTAGAGTCTTATTATGCGTAGAACCTTGGCGGGTCCTTTTTACCAGAGTCTCGTTAGACTCTTTCTTTGTTAAAACCTTGCTGGGTTTTTGATCAACTGGAGCCTTGCTAGGTCCTTGTTTGCTGGAGTTTTGCTGAACTCTCTTTTTGTGAAAACTTTAATCAACCGTAGCCTTGTTGAGTCCTCGTTTAGTGGAGTCTTACTATACTCTTTTTATTAAAAGCTTGCTAGGTTTTAAATCAACCAGAGCCTTGTCGGGATTAGAACCTTGATAGGTCCCCATTTGGTGGAGCCTTGCTGAACTTTTTTTTAATTAAAACCTTGTTGGGTTTTTAATCAACTAGAGTCTGGCTAGTTTCTCATTTGGTGGAGTTTTACTGGACTTTTTTTTTTATTAATTTTTTATTAAAATCTTGCTAGGTCTTTAATCAACTAGAGCCTTGTCAGGCTCAGAACCTTGCTAGGTTTTTTTTTTTTGCTGAAGTTTTGGATATCATGTCAAATCAATAGTATCTTTGACAACTCAAAATTTGTTGGAGTTTTTTTGGACTTCATTGAGGATTCTTTCTTATGCAAAGTTTTGTACAATACTTTAAATGTTATGCATGTATCAATAGTATCGTTCAATGTAATGGTTTGGACTTTTGTAGAAGACCATGATTTGGCCAAACCATGACTAGAAAATCCAATAGATGTTATTATACATACAACTAAAATATGGCCCAAGAGACATGTGATATAAGTATTTTCATATTTTTCTCATTTTTCATGTTTTTGGTTTTGTGATCTTTTAAACAAGATGCTGAAACACTATTTTGAACAAACATAAAATTATTTCCAAAATCAAAAGGCAAATTTAGCTTTTTAGGATTATTTTGGCAATGTTGTTTTACAAAACTAGTTTGGTCTTAATGTGTTGAATATAGCCATCAAATCAATTATGAGGGTTAATTTTATGAGTTTAAAAAACATGAGGATTACCTCCTAGCATATTGTATGGAACACCTTGGGGTTCAACCATTTTTACCATTATATTTATCCAATCATGGACAACCAAACATTTATTGATTTCAAGGCAAAAATTAAACTATGAAAAGGCGCAATCCATTAAAAGGTACAGTTAAGTTTTGAATTATATATAAAATATCTAAAAATAAAACATGGTCTTGAAGACCTTGTTTACAAAGTCTAAATGATAAAGTATGTTGACTTCAACATCTGACTTCTCTTCTCTTTTCAATATGTGAAGTTGTCATAATCGGCTCATTTAACCCTTCACATTGCCTTTTAAGGTGTTCTGGCTCTCAGAATTATGTAATCCACCTAGCCTTAATAAACTAAAGAAACTTTTCATTGAACAAATGATAATTATCAATATTGTGCCCTGTCACTCCATCATGATACTCGTATGTTTGGTCAGGTTCATACTATTTTGGATATAATGGTCAAAATAGTTTCTGGAGAACCAAAATGATTTGTCAAACACTAACCAATTTCTCTAACATCTTTTTCAAAGGTAAGGGAAGAGGTGGTAAGGTCTTCTTGTTCTATTGTGGATATCCATACAATTGTTTACTACTTTGACCAAGAGTTAACTGGTTTTGATGGAACTGAGAAAATATAAATGTTAGGAACTAGACATAAAGACTGTCTTTTTGTCTCTTTGACTTCCACTTATTATTCCACCATTTCCTTGGCTGATGTTGGTTAGATCCTAACCAGTGGACCTCGTTATCTTTTTTTCTTCCTAGTCCACCTCTTTTTTTTTTATCAATAATTTTGTTTGTTCTTATGGCTTGCTCGATTCTTTCAACCACTATCACTATGTCAATGAAATGCTTGGCTGGGGCACCTAATAAATGAACAAAATAAGGTTCATTGAAAGTATTAGAAAAAAAGATTAACCATTTCCTTTTCAAGTAAAGGTGGGTCAACTTGAGCAACATTTTCTCTCCACCGTAGACATACTCTTGGACTGATTCCTGGTTTCGTTTCTCTAGATCTAGTAGACTAGATCTTTCTATAGTAATGCCCATTTTAAACTTGTATTGCTATATAAATGTGCCTACGAAATCCTTCCACCCTTTAATCTTGGTATTATTGAGCCATATATACCAAAAACTCAAGGTGATATCATTATAGTTGTCTTGGAAAAAATGGATGAGCAGTTTATCATCGTGGACAACTTGTTTCATTTTATTACAGTAGACCTTTAATAAGTCAATGAGTATTAAGTTTCGTGTACTTGACAAACTCAGGAACTTAAAATTCTTTTAGCACTATGACATTAAGGACTGAGCATATTTCGATTGCTTTTACCAAGTCGTCGAGATTAGACCCCTCAATCACCCTCATTCTTTCTTCTAAAGCTGTGCACTTGTCATAAGCTTCTTCTATGATTTTCTCTTTTGAAGTTTCTTCTTTAGTTAATTCTACCGTAGATGGTAGTCTTATGGGACTCCAAAGATGTTCCACTTGGGCCTAAATTCTGTTGATGGAAAAGAGCCATAGTTGTTGGATGAATTACTACTGTCAGTTGAATAGCTAGGGCTTCTACAAGTTTTGCCCTTAACATCTACTCAAGTAGGTTGGTGAGCCTTGCTACATCTTTTTTTAAGACTTTTTATCTCTTTCTAATGTTTAGCATCCTAATGTACTTGTTCCTTGTTTTCCATTAGTTTCCTTTTGGATCTGGTATTATAGGTTTGCTTTAAAGAAGGATCTATGTTTCAATCCTTTGATAATGACAATTAAAACTAAAATCATGTTTCCATATGAATGCTTATGTATGCTTATGAGAATGTATATTGGATATGGATTAGCCTTTCAAGCTAATGCATAATGTCATAATCCAATTTTGGGTTCCCCTAAAATTATCTTAAAAAAAAAACAAGTTGAAAAACAAATACAGGAAGAGAAGCGTTTTGGTTTGCAAGAATAGGCTTAATAGGGATTTAAATACATAAATATAGGATGGAAAGACCAAACCAGATCTTTAACTATACTGGAAACTCAATTGCACCATTAAAGAACCTAAATGTGAAAGGTAATGCAAGTTCAAGGTTAACTTACATGAATATTGGACAAATTTGCATAAAAATTAAGTCTGAGGACTTAATTAGATCTTTAATCGGCTAGTTTGATTTAATTATTGGCCTAATTAAAGGTTCATATAATTTTATAATTTAATTTGGGCCAAAATTAAAAGAATTAATTAAGTGCAATGACTTAATTAGACTTTTAATGGGTCAAATTAATTTTATTATGGACTTTTTTGAAAGTTTGAAAGTTTAATTTGAGCTTAATTGAGAAGATTTTCAATCTTAAAAGATAAGATTTAATTTTTATAAGCTTAAATGAATGCAATCAGGGTTGAAATTGCTATATAATCAAAGTTTAGAAATCATTTAAGGGTCAAACTGAAGAATTTTAAAACCAAGAACCAAAGTGTAAAAGACATGTAAATTCAGGGATTGAAATCAATCAAAATTAGAGGTTAATTTGAAAAAAATTGAAAGGTTGATGGTTGATAGGGGTCAAATTGAACATATTGGAAACCAAAGACCAATTTGAAAAAAAAAGCTCTAATCAGAGGAGTTAAATCAAAGCTTTTAGGGGTGTAATTGCAAAGATTAAGAAGGTTAAAGGTAAACTTAGGAGGCATATGAAAAAAATTAAAACAATAGGGACCAAGTTAAAGTTTGTAAATTTCTAATTAGAAACCCTAACATTTAAGGTTTAAGCAGACAACATGTCACTCATTTTTAATAAAGAAAATGAGTGAGATGTTGTATGGTCCCTGTTTTTCACCTTTTTCAGTCGAAAAGGTTGATCGAGTTGTCATTTTCAGGTGAATAAACATGGCATCTCCGACCACCTTAGGGATCCAACCACTACCATTAGACAAAAGAGATTTTCCTCTATAAGTCTATGTCACCTTTTTTTGATGTTTTTGCCTTACCTGCCACTTGAAATCCCTCAACTTCGTTTTCTAAGGCAGCCTTTCTGGTTTAGTAAAATCTGATAGTGTTACACCTGATTAGTACTTAAAAGTGCATTCTCATTAAGGCTTTATATCATCGTATTGCACTAAAGTATCGTTAAATTCCCTAACTAAAGCATGTTTTATAATAACAAGTATGATAATATAATATATCTTTAAT
>Ga0307515_10004660_pt1 | contig 28161 bp, 16 predicted proteins | sample 17_EM_MG_FD_194513 | JGI IMG/M metagenome (GOLD analysis project Ga0307515, IMG submission 194513) | Populus trichocarpa ectomycorrhiza microbial communities from riparian zone in the Pacific Northwest, United States - 17_EM | ecosystem: Host-associated > Plants > Roots > Unclassified | place... | reverse complement strand
TGCATGTAATGAATAGAGCTTACTTAGGCTATATTCATTACATGCATTCAAATCATGAATATTTTTGGCGCGTTTATGAATTGAATGAATATTTGGCTAAAATATGCATGCATTCATTACTAAGACCACTGCCTATTATAGGTATCCTTATTTATTCTTCAAAATCTTAAGTCCTTAGAAATTCTTTCCCTATACTTATTCTTTTGCCTTTAAACTAAGCTGCTGCTCTACTCTATTAATTTTCGTTTATTATAGGTCCTTAAGGGTATTTTATCTTATTTTAAGAATCTTAAATATATGGCTTCTTGCCTTTATTAAGTACTAAAGTAGTTCGCTATCCTACTTCTCTTATATCTCGTGAAGTAATAGACATTATATCTAATAGAGTCTTAATCCCTATTACTGATCCTTTCTCTATAGTGAATTTAACTTCTACCTCTATTATAATATCTTTAAGGTCTATATGCTCCTAGTAAGCTGCCTTTATTACCTTACTATCGCTAAATGTTTTACCTATATTAAATTTATCGTCCTTAATATCCGATCTGCGAGATAGTTCGTTAGTTCCTCTAAACTCTATTAATTTTGGCTCCTATAGCTAATAACTTACTCCATACTTAGTATCCTTATAAATTTAGTATGCGTTATTATAATAAAATATAAAACTTTTAATTAAATATTCTTTTGTTCCTCGCAGTACACTATTGTCCCTTTATACGTATATATCGTCTACTAGTCTAGTTTCCTTTACCATATAGTTACTCTAACTATCTTTACAGTTTCTAGCAAAATAACCCTATTTTCTATAATTTATATAAGCTCCTTCTTTAAACCATTTTTCTTGTTATGGAGTCCGCCTAAACGTCTTCTACTACTAAAATCCCTAGTTTAGCCTCTGCTCCTTAGACCTTTAATCACTTAATTCTTATCCTTTGGGTTTTTATAGTCGCTTATTCTTCTATTCTTTAGTATTACTTAGGTCTATTAGCTCTGCGCTATACTATAGTTTCTAACTTAGTTAATGCGTACTCTATACCTTATACGACTATAGAACTCTATCTTAACCCTTCTTAGCCTATTCTTATTAGTAGATCCTATTATTAATCTTAATTACTTAATCTATTAGTTCCCTAAGTATATTCGCATCTTCCATTAAGATAATTGCGTCTTAGACTTTTACCTTAAGTCCTTATTTATACTCTGCTATAAGCGCCTTATTATTTTATTTAACTTATATAGCTAATATCTAAAACTATATTATATACTTAATTATTAAGGTTTATTATATTAGGTTTTAAAGCTTTTGTTTTACTATAGTAGTTGCCTCTAGGTCTCCGAATATTTATATTAGGTATTCCGCGAACCCGTTTTAACTAGTAAACATATATTATACTTCTTAGTTAATAGTTGCTATACCGTTTTCCTATACCTCCGTAAGGTAAGGTTTAAACCACTTAAGTGCCCTCCCTATTAGGAATAATCCTATATAGGCTATTTAATCTATAGGTATTACTAGCTTCGCTCCTTCTTATACAATCTTAAAGTATATCTGCGTTAGGAATCCCTTAAGCCTTAACTTCTTACCTAAGAATTGCTTAATAGATAGTAGCTTAATCTTTACTGCTCTAATCCCATTAATCCTTTCTTTAAATATCCTATTATTATCTATTAATTAATCGACTATTGCTTATAATTATCCAACTGTAACTAGCTAAGAGTTAGTATCTGCTATGCTAGTGTCGTTACCTAATACTAATATAGTTGCTGCCGTTAACAACGTCGTAACTAGTGCTTTTAGTAGCATATTATTTAACTTTATTAATACCGTAACTAAGTAGTAAATGTATAATAAAGCCTTATAGTAGGAACTACGGTAGACTTATTAATAGGCTAGGTGTGTAGATAATAAGAAAGTTAACAACATAATAATAACTAGTGGAGTAGTTGCCTAATAGATTAACTCTAATTATATTCTAAGATTTACTACAAAGAAGAGAATTATCTAGGTAGGGACTGTGGTCCTTTAAATATACAATACTGCGCCTAAGAAATACTTAGGTATATTAGTATATTAATTACTTTTAGTATATAACGTTCTAATAGATCCTATAGATCCTATATTCCGAACTTATAATATAACTAGCTATATAACTTAGCTACCCCTTATCTTATAGCTTGATCGGTTCTAGCGCCTCCTATACTATCTTAACTAACCTGTTTATATCTCTTCTTAGTAGTCGTACTATTGCCGATATAAGGTCCGTAATACCGCACCGAGAAGGCCCGAGCGCTAAGGCCGTTAGGATTACATTTTTGGTTATTTAATACGCACTCAGCCATAACACAAACCTATTAAAGGTAAGCGAGTAACTAGTAAGACGCTAGGCACGGCTATGCGGAATAATACCAGGAATGATCTGCTCTATATATAAGGGGGCTTTCTAAGCGGGCTGCCGCGCCTACCCTACAAGTGCTTCCATTAGTGCTTACAATTACTATATTGTTATAGAAAAGAGTGTTTATTTAGTATTATATTAATATTTTATTAGACCCCTATCTACAGTAATTATAGCAAGGTAGCGCTCCCTTATATTACCCGCATACTTTTTAAATTCTTTAGGCTTAAGCTTTTCCTATTTATTTTTTTAGCGTACTACGTTACTTCCTTCTTCATTATAGGGAACCGGTATTATATTCTCCTCTTTAACAGCCTTTAGATATTCTTAATTAGATTTAAATTAGGGGAATTTGCTAGCTATTTTATTACTAGGCTATACGCGTTACTTTTACTAAGTAAACTAGGGCATTATCCTTCATAAGAATAGGCTAGTATTATAATATCTGCTATAATTCCTATGTAAATTTCTTAATATTAGGGCATATAGATATCCGATAGACGTTACTATTTATTATTTTCTTCTTATATCCTAGCTTAATTAACTAATCCTTTTTAAAAATAACTAGAGGCCCCTTATTTCTATAGAAGATGCTACTATAAATTATTTAGCTTAAATATCCCCTAAATTTAGAGATATAGCAATTAATATTATATTTCTTTTTAGCACTTCTAATAATAAAGATCTGGCCTCTACTAGTTTAAATAAATACTTTATCAATCCATAGAATCGCTGCCTATATTTTAGGGGTCCATTTAAGATAAAAAAAAAGCCTATTTTTTCTTGGCCTCCTATTACTTAGGTATAATAAGGGGCTTCTCTATTATAATATAGTGGAAGTAGCCCTCCTTTTTAAAGGCCTTATATAAGAATTACTTATAGGTAGAAACCTCCTCTAAAAAGACAATCTCTTTAAACGGTTTCCTTTAGTGGAAGTAATTAAGCTTAGCCTAGGCAATAAGGCGCTATTATATTAGAGTATTAATATTTAGCTTCCTTCTCCTATGCTTTTAAAGAGAGAGAATTTAATGTAGTTCTTTAAGATATACTAAGGGAGCTAGTAATCTCTTAGTGCATCTAGACAGTGTATTAAGAGATAGAATATATAATATTATGCTCTTAGTAGGAGAGCTAGGTGCCTAAATCTTAAAAAAGATCTTAAAAATTACAGGGGATTAAATTCTTAGTAGATAGCGGCCACGCCGGCAAATAAGACTTGGTATTTTTAGGATATAAGATACAAGGCCCCCCTGCCGTTGTTTTATATTATCTAGCTATTCTAGTAGCTTCTACACGTTTATAATACGGAGGCCTACGCTGTATATAGCTAAAACGACGCCAGCGCTAGCATGGTGGGCGCGGCAGCCTGCTCAAGAGCCCCCCTTGTAGTCAGGGTCTTCGGGAACTGGCTTGCGGGGAAGGCAAGCAGAACACTAAACACTGAGGCAGTGCACCAGCGATCGCTTGCAGCGTTTTTGATAGGACTGGCACTGGATTTCCATTCCGAATCTGGATCGGCCTGTCTGTGCCCAAGCGCGGAAATCCCGGCCTGGCGCCAAGCAACGCCCTGCATTGAGACCTCGTGGCAAAAACTTTGCCGCCGATGCAGGCCGCCCAGTGTTCTGGCCTCTGGCTGGCACCGTTATAAAAAAACATTATAGTAGGGACAAGCCATAGATAAGGGTCCTTAGTGATCTTAGCCACAGATTACTTGGCTGTTTTATTACTTAGCCACTACCAACGTATCTCTGGAAGGGAATTATTTTAATCGTAAATACTATAATACTAATCGTACGGCGCCGGACGATAGTGCTTTATAGTTTTACTTTATTATTCGCTAGATAAAGTAAAGTAAATAATCTCCTAATAACGTTAAGGATTTAGAAACAACCTACTAATGCAAGCAGCCGATTTTAATAAATTCTATTTTTGCTATGTGGTTATTCTGCTATAATTATTCCCTGTTTTTTTTGTTCGATGTTATTCCCAAATCTATAGAGGTGGCGACCCCCTGCGCTATTGCGGGTTATAATCAACACGGTTAGGTTAGGGGAGGGGTGGGGAGCGGCCTCTACTTAATCTCTGAACGGGCGCTATCTCTCTGGCGCCTTCTTTGGCGAAACGTAGCGCGGCTGTTATTATAGAAATGGCATTATTTCCATGGACTAGTATCTTAATTCATCCATATGACCCTAACGGCAGTGATCTTGGGTAACATCAATGCCTCAGACGCCCCCCCGCTAGCGGGTAAAGAAATAAGCGAGTCCAAAGTAACATAGTACGGCCAGGTTATTTTGTTTACCGTACTAGCAGGGGGGGTTCTGACCCGATCATGTTACCCCCTTGTACATATAAGCGAGGTGGCCTAGTCACCTAACATTTGGTACCGTGCACGAGGTGGGACCGTGCACAAGGCGGCCCTAACTTCTGCTTTGACCTGTGCCTCAGTCCGCGCAGCTAGAGATTCGAGAGAAGGCAACAAGGCAAAAATGTATTACAACTTACAGAGTGTGGCGCTTCCGTCGACGTTCATTAGCGATTCTCCTTTTGTATGGCTTGGCGGTCCCCACCAGGATTTATTTCAGGAACTGTTGGCCTGGTCCTTCTTTTCCCCAGGGCCTCGCCGCTCCCATTCTTAAATTTCTTGTCTTCTCCTCCCTTAACACCATCACATTCCACTTCCAAAAAACCATGTATCCTAGACCAGCATCTCGGCCCTCGTTGGCCGAAAGATGGGAAAGCCTGAAGCCCGATCTTGAACGTCTGTATATGACAGAAAAGCTCAGTCTGGCTAAAGTTATGAATGCAATGAAACAAGCGCCCTATTTTTTTGATGCCAAGTGAGTTACTGCTTCCACGGAGGTCCTACTTAGAATGTTCTACTGACAACTTCTGGCACAGTGAGTCGCAATACAAGTATCGATTCAATAAGGTTTGGGGCTGGAAGAGGAATATTCCGGCCTCCAAGAAGCAGAAAATCAATGAATACTGCCAAAGCCGAGCCCAATTAGGCAAATCAACGACGGTGTCCTACAAAGGAAGGCCCGTGGATGACCGTCAACTCCGTCGGCAGGCGAAGAAGGCGACACGGGTGAAGATGACTCTCGCTGCCCCGGAGACACCGGCCTTTCTAATTAACATATGTGGGTCGAGAAATCTTATAGGCAGAAGAATGTTTGTGAATTTAGATGCATATATAGAAGGTCACTGCTTAACAGATGTAGCTTTCTTAATTGGAACTTGCCCTATGGGGCCTTGCCTCAGGCTCGCCGCGCTTTCGACCACGTATCACCATTTGGACAGTCTGTGTCTACGCCAAGTGATGTCTCAATGCATTCTCCAGGCGGACATGCTTCACCGCCGTCTGCATTCTCCAAGGAATTAAGAAATACAACATCCATTCAAAGAGCACATCTGTTTCTTGGTGGAAATTATGATAAACTTCTCAAAAATTTGGACATGAGCGAAACGAAGTAAGGACTTCGATACTCACTGGACTCTCTGTGTGCTGATGTGGACCGCAGGACGCTCTCGAAGTGGCTGTACCAATACTGGTATTTCGGCTTCAAAACAGCAAAGCATTGGGGCCGTGGACCTCGTGCTTGGACTGCCGATAACCTGGATTTCGGACGTAATATTTTGTCACTCGATGGCCCGTCTCCTAATACAAACGCGAATTCTCCGGCTGGTATTTTTCACTCTTCGGTCAACTCCCCCGGGAACTGGAACCATCATCGAACACATTCTTCGAATATCCCGAACCCCACTCAACTTTGTCGTTGGAGCGTACATGTGCTTCAGAGCGAATATGAAGTTGTCTCCTCTCCTCCACAGTCCCCAGACTCCTCCGCCGACGAAAATCCAGAACACTTCAAAGAATGGCCTGCTGGCTGGCATAAGCCGCCCTTCGAACAGCGGCTCCGTGATAATTTTGCAACAAACGATTTCAGCGACCTCAAAGCAGAGGATCTGCCCATCTCCACTGGAACGGTCGCCGGAGCCGTAGAACATTCCCCAGGAGTGCTCTTTGAGGAAGCTTTAGGTTTCGCCATCATGGGCCGCAACCCAATCCTCGTGGAGGAATTACTCCAGCAACGAACGAAGGAGAAATCGGACATTTCCTCCCTCTATCCTCTCCACTTAGCAATAACTTACCTCGATGGATCGCGATCATGTTGTCAAATTTTCGCACTTTTGGGCAAAATTTTGAGCATGGAAGCTTCCCACAAAGGCATGCTTACCAATGGTCTTGGGCATACCTTACTCGACAATCTCTTCATTACCATCTTGAGAAACCACTCCTCTACTCCTCCAGGAGCTGTCGATGATGCTTTCAAGCTGGATCGGAAATTCGCCGGTGACGAAATCGATATATGTGGTCGATGGGACGCCGACTCTGACTGCTATCAGGCCCTAGTGTCTCTTGGGAAATTAACTGTTCCATTTGAGTGGAGACACAAATTCTGCCACTCGTCAATTCAAGCGGTCTGCCATTGCATCCAAAGCATCAACCTGCACTTTCCAGTAGAGCTCATCAAGGCGAGTGGGTTGTATATGAAACGTTGTTTTTCTTGCGGCGAAAAGCTTCAACTGACGCCATTTCATGCTCTTGTCATGACAGCCTTCTTCTTAGGACAATATCGGACAAGAGACGAGGACCTTTTCGGTATGGTATGTTGTTTGCTTAGTTTGATGGCTGTGGAACGTTATGAGGAAAACGAACCTCCAAACCTGAGTTTGGCCATAGCCGTGTCCATTCCCCTGCTATTGGATACGAGTGACGAGGTCACCTGCTCCCATGAAGAAATGTCACCGGAACAGCTGGCCACCAAATTATCTGCTTTCCAGGTCGGGTGGTCCCCCGAAGCAGAAAGAGGCTGGGAGATGATCATCAACATCCTTCAAGAGGGCGAGGATCCAAGGAAGCTCAATCTCAGAGAAGGTATCGCTCCACTTTTGTCTGATGAGGTCAAAAATCAGGAAAGTTTTGACCCCACTAGTCTAGAATGGGAGGACTTTCAGGAACTGTACTTCGATGATATAGATCTTGGCTACTCGAAAAGATGTCAGCATAGTGAAGAGTACAGAGCATTTGGACTCAACAATATCCTCGGTCACATTTGGGCTGCCGTTCAAACCGAACTCTTGACATACCGCCGACAAGACCAGGATAAGTCATGGTACTCAGCCTACTTTGATCTGGATAGTGTGTCCCGGAGTCTTAAACATCACGTACCAGCATCAATGCCTCTCATGCACGATAAAATGATGAAATCATATTGCGCATGTGGCCGATTTAACCGCGAGAGTTACCACCTCCCACCCAATCGAGATGACATCGCTCAGTACTATTTTTCAAACCTCGAAGACTGGAGCCGGACCACAATTATAGATGACCATATTACTCCACCAGATTGCTGAGATGATGATGTAGAATACGGTTTATCTGGGAAATTCCTTCATTTTGGTGGAATACTTGGTTTAAAAAAGAACGAATAGATTTCCCATTTGTGAAAAGGTTGAGGTTCATGGTTATGCTCGTTTTATGCATCATTCCACATCATTTTACGGCAAAAGTGCTAAATGAATTGCACGCCGTTAATGACTTCAGCCTTTGCCACCACTTCACGTTCGAAGATGCCGCTGTTCCTTGAAATTCTATTACTTGTAATTCAGCCCTACTCTCGCGTTATTTAGATGTTTGTTTTTGTAGCGCGGGTTGTGCCGTCCCTCGAATTGCTTCCTGATTAGTGTGGTGAAGTCTTTCTTGTGTAATTGGCTGCACTCATGCAATTTCTAAAATAAGGCTTTGAACCATCCCGCTTCCTGCCCTTTGAACAGGAGAGGGTGCTGAACGTTTTAAGTGATCAGAATGTTTCCTAGTTGGTGGCCGTCCTCAACCATCAAATTCTTCAACTTGCTTTACAGCCACACCCATGAAGCACACTCCCAACCACACTGTTAGCAAATATTCTTGCTCGCCATATGATCCTAGTCACTAGATGACATACAGCCTCATTAACTCCAGCCAGACTAAAACGGGAACCATGCTAGAAGTGATCTAAAGACTAGAAACAGTCCCCCGAAACCAACAAACTATATCACCTAACTCAATACAAGGTCGTTGTAACCATCCACATGAGGAAAGGATAGGACGAGCATATTGAGAAGCTTGGCACGTCATGACGACTCAGGTCTCTGCAGCATGTACCGCGCGCCTGTACTGTGCTCGACGTGCAACCCGGAAAGCAACGAAATATGTCGTCCCGCTTCGTGCCCAATTTGTTCTCGCACGCGAGTAAGCGCCATTCATCCGACCTCGACCACCGCTGACACATCCGTAGGCGGAGGTGCATATCGCCTCTATCAGGTCGTTTATGGCCGCCGGTAACATCGGGATTACTTTCGCTTGCGTTCTCGTCTCCATCCTCGTCCTTCTCGTCCTCCTCGTTGTCTGGATGGACGGCATCATGGTTGAAAACGTTACTGTGTGGACTACGTATATCGCGGTTCCCGTCATCGCTTCGCCCCGTCGAACTTGGACTAGGATGTAGGAATGGCGCATCGTGGTCGTCATATCGGTATCCCACCAACAACCATGAATCCGACGCTACCTAGATCATGAGGATGACTTGTCTAGCGTCACCGAGGAAGTTGGGGTGAAGCATCGTCAACGGGTTTGGAGACAGTTTGGCGCGATGTGATTATCTCCTCGCCTTCCGAAATCCGGCATCAAGCTAACGGAATGGATGCCTGTAGATTGAAGGTGCTTATACTAAAGAATTTAAGAGTTTCCCCCGTAATCCGGTCGTTAGGGATGGAAACCGGGAATACCAGAACTGTAAGCAAAGCAACGATTACCTGGCAGCAAACCCAGTGAACATCCCTAGTCTCGGGCTTCTTTGCAACCGATTATAGGAAGCCCGGGAATTTCGAGCGGTAGAGATGGACTGGGATCGTATATATCGCAGGTCAAGGTTGCCAGGGGGAACTTCAAAGGTTTGAAAAACTAAACGCGAATTTGAAAGGACGTACAGCGGAATACCAGGAGAATTAAGATATACAGAAATACAGGGAGACCATGGATACGTAACCAGATACAGTCTGCGTGTGTAAAAACTCTCCAAGGATGTGAATGATAACATATAATCAGCCTTCAGCTGGAAATTAGGGGTACGAGACAAATAGACTAAAATAATGTTTTCCAAGTATGAGAAAAAGTTCAAGGTGGCCGAGTTCAATTGAAAATGTTTTAGCTTTCATCTCGGTCCATGATAGACAATGCAATGCTGAAATTAATCAAGAATACAATATACATACACATATATGCGCTGATTGATCTCAGTCTTTCCCTACTGCCGAATAAACTCCTATTATGCCCATGAAACATACGCCATAGTAGTATAGTATACATGAGTAATCAACAACAAAATAATACGAGAAGTGTGTGCAGCAAGGTACTACGGGTATCTACCAAAACAAATGTAAAAGATATGGGAAGCCCCATCGACAATCTCAAAACACGAGGTCGCTAGGTAGGAGGCGTCAAAGGAATAGTCTCCTGATCATGATTTTGCTGCAGCTTGGAATTTTCTAGCTGCTTCCTTTTCGGTCGCGGACATCCGTTTGGTTCATCACACGCCGTGTCCCATGCCCGTTTAAGAGATGGCCTAGGCAACGGCGGGTCGGGTTCTGGGGTAGGATGCTGTTGTATACGTTCGTTCCGTTTCCGTCTTGCAAACTTCTTCCACTGCGCGAAAGCATGAAGAGCCAGCGCAGCGCGCCTGAAATGGCCCGTTCGTGCCGGCTTTCTGATTCCCATCCAATCGATACGTCTAACGGCCACTAGAGCTTTATTGTTGAAGGCCCTCGAGAGGTGTTTTGTTAAACATTCGATTTGCTCTTGATTAAGGGACTCGTCGCGTAAGGCAAAGCGTAGTGTGAGATAGCTGCCGGGAGGGTGGGCAAGATATGGCTGTGAACGATTGGAACTGGGTTTCAGAGGCGAAAGGCGGATATGTCTCTCGTGGTGTTTTAGGCGGTACCAGAGCTGAGATGCTGTGTCGCGTCTTGCGGGATGCAAGAGTATCTTTTGATTCAGATGGAATGTTGTGAAAGATCTGTCTTGGAACTCAATTAAGAGCTGCTTGAGGGAGTCGATGAGAGCTCGAGTGAAGGAGTATTCTCCAGGAGATGCTGTTGTACCATCCAGACCACATGCACTAAGAAGCTCATATGTCCGCGTATCTTCCATGCCTGATTTGGCAATGTTGCTGGAGAAGCAGGTGTCTAGGATGGTCAGGACATCGCCGTCAACATCGTTGGCGCGAAGAGCTTCCTCCGCGGTATTCCAGTTTGCTTGCGCTGCAATGTTGAGGCCTTTCTTTGTGGAGTTCGTAGTTCTAGCGACGCAAGTCAGTTATGCCACAAACGAGGGATTGTGGAGCAGGATTTACGCGGTAAGCTGCAAGTATTTCTCCTTCTCACGATATATGCCGTGGCCAGTATAATACACAATCATAAGATTGTGAGGACCATCGTGCTCCTCCACAAAGGTACTGAGGTGACGATTGAGCTGATGTTGCGGCTTCTTCGATACATTAAGCTCGACGATCTTGGTGGTGTAATTGAAGCACTCTCTGAATAGGGCGTCAAGCTCTGCCACCTTCCATTCTGTTAGCTATTGGACAAAGCCACTAGAAAGGCTAGCTTACTTCTACAGCTGTTTTCAATTCGTCCAGCTCCTCGCTCCACTTGATTATCAGAACCGCGACATTCTGATAACCGTCAGGGAGGTTCATATTCCTAGCAATAGCCTCATCCCACCAAAGTTGCATCTCGGATGATCTTGTCTGCATGGCTTTTTCCTCTTCTTCGGACATATTGTTTGGCGACGTTGTTGCGTTCTCGCGGCTGTCATTGGACTCTTCAGGCTCGATGGATTGGATGTTAGCGTGAATCACTCTGTTGCCGAGTGGATAGGGCTCCGTAGCCTCTATCGTAGTTGCGTCCATTGTGCAGCTACGAGGGATGCGGAGGTAAAGCTGTTCGTTGAGGTTTTGAGAGCTGAAGCGGATGCCATGATGCCCCAATACGGCCCCCAATTAGGATTCGGCCCCAATGAACAAGGCTGAGGGGCAGCCACAACAGAGCAGCACCCGGAGGGTAATTCTGCCAAGCTAACCGCTCAGCTAAACACGTTTTCAAGGGGGCCAACTCCATAGAGATTTCCGTGGCTCCATGCGAGGAAATTCTAGGCACCCCTCACACCCCTTGCACGGCACCGGTGACATGGATTGCGGTGCCCTGATGCAGGAGAGCGGGCGGCAAGCAAAGCACGGGTGCTGCCGGTCAGCATCTTGGGCTGTGCAGTCATCAGCCGCGATTTGCAATCGAGAAAAATCCTCAGGCAACGGCGACACAGCCAGGAGGCCTCCAATAAGTCGCCCTGTATTTAAATGTGAAGAACCTCCACAAGGCTGTCCAAAGAAAACACGATCCAAAGCCTCAGTAGCGCCCCTTACCAACCTCAGGGAATACATCACAGGCACGCATAATGTCGACTCTGGAACAGGACGTCCCCGCCCAAGCCCACGCCGGCGAAACAATTTCTGTAAGTAGTGAGGCGTCACCAGGCGCCACAGGTGGCTGACGAATGACTTTGGCCCATAGGCTCTCGCAGTCCCCGAGGCAGCTATCCCAGACGAGAAGTCAGACGTTGAACTTGACCCTGACGCCCCCGATGTGAGTCGTAGGCCTGTGGGCCCATTATTATTATTGAGTAACACATTTTGGAACCAGGCTGACTCTTTGAAGCAAAATCGCAGGTTCTCCAAGGGAGACACTGTCCATATGACAGTCATTGCGAATGGTACGAGGACAAAAGGCACCTTCATCATCTCAAGCTGCCGGGTAAACCCTTCGAAGCAGTACTGGGAATACCAACTGAAAGACTCGCAAGAGTGTTTGTATAGTGATGGTGCATTTGTGCGTGAGAGGAACTTGGGATTGGAGAGGCGGCGTGGCTGAGCACTTGTGCCCCACACACCTAGGCAGCCATATTTCATTGATTCGGGGCGTTTTTCGAGCGGTCAGATATTGCATGCAGTACAGGGTATCCGACCTTCGGTGTCACATACAGCAATTTCGCTTCGTATGCACTAGAGAATTTCAAGTTTAACTCTTACAATTAAGCTTAAAAAATTAAAGGCTTTGCCGCTCTTTCGGGTGCACTGCTCTTTTTGGCAAACGGTGTATCTACGCTGGATGGTGTGATTACCGAAATTGGTTGCGCGCGGCACACAGGAGGGGACACCGACACCCTGTGCATGCATTAGACTGGAGACCATGACGGCTGAACCTTGCACGACGGAAAGGTATTAATGTATTAATGCGAACTTCGCTCGTCTTCTAAGCCTTTTACTTGCCATCCCTCAAGCGCTGGACGCGATTATGGCCCCTTCTCGCGCTATGACCGGCGAGACCTTCATTGAAGAGAAGCCCTGCCCTAACCCACAATCGCCAACATCCCCAACGAACACCGATATTTCTGGCGAGACTGTATTAGGCGATGCGATCATAGAGATCCCAGACGATGGCAGCTCTTCCAATACCACATCTAATGCTAATTCTTCAGCGATTGAAGCTCCTCCAGAGCCTCGTAAGCGCTTTCGCCTGCTCCCGCGATTATTCGAGCAATTTGACCTAATATCCTTATAGAAAAAGGCTCGAAGTTACTGAGACGTATAACCGGTTCCTTTAAATCAGAGCCCGAGCCCGAGAATGTTACGGAAACGAATACGCGCATATGTAAGGTGGACTCCGAACTCTGTCGGAGAAGTCAACTCAGCCCATATAGTAGAAAACTGCCCGAATGGATTTCCACGCCTTGCAGCCTTTCAATCTAGTGAAGCGAATTTTTCGCTTTACCGGAGCTTTAGCTACCTGCATAGTAGGCTACTACTGGACCTGCAGGACGAGATCACGTGCTTAGAGAAAGAACTGGATGACGTCGATTGGGATGATGAAGGAGACGACCGCTTACGATCTAGAGAGATTGACGTCCAAAAAGCTGAGGGAGAAGGTGGTAGCCGAAATAGAAGGCAAATATTGGCGGAGATCAAAGCCAAATTAATGGAATATGGTACACAGCTAGCCTCAGCTAACCTGTTCGCAATACTGATGGTGGGATAGACGAGATCCTAATCAAAGCCCGGGAGCTTGAGTCATTTCAGCGTCCCTCTGACCGTAATTACCGCAGCTTAAGGAGATACCACCATAATACCAAACCTCTCATGGATGCCGAAATGGACTCCATCCGCAGCAAAGAAGACACCGTGAGCCTACGGAACGGTAGGGAGTGGGCCAGCTTTGATGGATTTGTTGAGTCAATGCTTCAGCATTTTGACAGTCGCTTTCTTCAGGTATGATGCTGGTCACACGAGCTTTGTCGACGGTGATTTCTCACATTGTCTAGTGGATCTTCCGCACCAATGAACCACCCCTCCAGGTAAATGATTAGCTCAATTCCTCTAAAAGCTACACACTACATTACCACTAGAAGCCTTGCTTACAAACTGGGTACAGAAATATTTCCGTACACCAGAACTCCGCAAAAAGACCACAAACAAGTACATCAACTTCTACTCTTCCTCACGCATTGATACTCTCGTCGGTGTGCTCATCACAGTCATTATCTTTGTCCTTCTAGTACTCCCGGTCACCACAATGTATCGCCTAGCCAGCTTCGATACCCCCAGGTCCACCTTCGATGCCATAGGAGTTCTAATCATCTTTACCCTGCTGTTCTCCGCCGCAATGTCTTTACTTACAAGAGCAGCTCGGCATGAGCTATTCGCAGCTTCTGCAGCGTACTGCGCGATTCTAGTTGTTTTTATAGGAAATTTCGGTGGTCAAGGATGACCTTTGTAGTTTTCTTCATTATTAATACATTATTTCCATCATTACTGTTAAGGCGAAAGCCTAAAACACATCTACTCATTCAGTCGCCCACTCGCCATGGAATAACTACGCCAAACTCCGCTTTCCCTACCCGCTTAGATCTTGCTCAATGGACTAATGAGAATAATGTTTTTGGTGCTAGCCTCCAATCTCAGTCTTCGAGAAACACGACACTCTCCTCCACCGGCTGTCGCCCAATATGCAGCGTATTCGCCCTAAATTCCGGATCCTGGTACCCAATCGCCAGCCCGCACAGCACCGTCAACTCGTCCGGAATGCCCACCTCTTTCCTCAGCACCTCCGGATACCCCGCCACACTAACTTCCACACAAGTCCCCAGCCCCTGTTCCGTCAGCGACAGCAACAGAGTCTCCAGCCACAGACCCACGCCCAACGAATCTACTATCCCGAGATCCCGATGCATGCACACTACCCCCACGAGCGGCGCGCCGAAGAACTCGAAGTTTCGTAGCACGGCCGCCGCGCGCCCTTCCTTGTCGTCCTTTGCGATACCCATGCCGTGCCCGTAGACTTCCCTGCCGAGCTCCGAGCGAAAGTGGCTGAAGGATTCAGGCAGCGGTGGGATGTTTGGCGCGCCGCTGGTGGCGGCAGCGCGGAGGGCTGCTGCGATGCGGTTGCGCGCAGCGCCGGAGGCGAGGAATAAGCGCCAGGGCTGGATGTTGGAATTCGAAGGAGCGAGTTGGGCCAGGGCGAGGGAGGAGTCTAGCAGAGAACGTGGGACTGGGGTTGGTAGAAACATGCGGGTCGAGTGGCGGGCGTGTACGATTTGGGAGAGCGTAGGGATTGAGTCATGAGTGTTGGAATCCAAATCGGAGTGAGGGGCGGAGTTGAGTGTGGGTTTACTCATTTCGGAAGGAGTTTTGTTCAAGAGATGATTGTGTGAGAGGTAATCACTGCTGGATTTCGTTGTGATCCAAAGGATATGATGCGAATGGTCTGAGCAGTTTAATACCATTATTGCTTGATGCAACACTTCTAATTTTTATAGGTCACTACTAGTTACACACCCCTAATTACTGCCCGCACCCGCACCCCACTAAACAGGCTTGGATGCTTCCTCTCCAGGTTAGAAAATCACGTGTGTTTAACTTATATGAATCTGCGCAACTGTCACGCGCCCATATCTAAATTAATATCTCATATTTGCATACTTTTCCCTACATCTACCTAGCTCTCAACTCACCTCCGTTAAAGTTATATAATTGCGCAAACCTTACCCTTAATAATATTAACTAGTTCGCTAAAGGGCAGGGCTCATCGCGAGCCCTCAGCATTTAAGCGAAATACTAGATACACTAACCGCGGGCGTGGCCGTGGCCGCGGGAGTAGCCGCAGAGGCAGTGCACAGACCTTAAGCAGAGGCGATAGCAGCAAAATTAGTTTAAGCACTACACAGATTACTACGCAATCCACCCAATTAACTTAGGAGTAGGTAGGTGGTATTATAGGTGGTATTACATGTAGTAAGAATAGTAGAAGGTAAAGAATTCTGGATGCGCATAGTTCTAATTTGCTAAGCAGCCACCGGCGGTTGATATATTAACCCTTGCCTTACTCAGCATCTCCGCGCAAACCTACGAAGGCCCTCTATACTAACCCGGTACTAACCTAGGCCTTAAAAACGCGTCCGAAAAGTAGGGGCCACCACCAAAAGGGGGGGGTGATATTTGGACGATATGTCGCGGACCTTAGGGGGTCGTGCGTAACCCGAGGTTATGCCAAGCCTAACCCGGACCTCCGATACCTCATTATCTTAGTTGACTTAGACCCTCGGAGAGAAAATCCACCCCTCCTCCTGCAAACTCCTGAGCTAATCAGCGGCTGGCACCGCCACACCTCTATAACCCCTGTGACTCCTATAAACTCCTGAGCCAATTAGCAACCGGTGCCGCAGCCTAATGTACGCCATAGGCGTTAGCGCTTGCGCTAGCTTTAGCAGCTAATTACAGAGCGCCGAGGTGGATTCCTCTCTGAGGGTCTAAGAGATTATAGTCGCCTTTTATAAGGGCTATACAGCCTCGCTAGTAGAAGACAGTTCTATTGTCTTTAATGTTATATATTACCCCCTAATACAGCGCTACTTAGCTCGCTAATACCTCTATTTAAAAGCTTATCTCTTACTCTATATATTACATCCGCAATAGGGCCCAATTGTACCCTTAATGGGTATCTATTTAAGTAGGACACTTAAAGTCCTCTATTTAGCCTTTTTAGCCTACCTACTCTTTCTAGCCTACTAGAACACTTTATTAATATATCTAAGGATTCCTCTAATAGCAACGACTAGATAGATAATAACAGCTAACCTAATACTAGTAAGCCCGAACCTCCCTTATTAAACTAAAGTATATAATAGTAGAGGCGCGTAAGGAAGTTATAAGCCGTGGTTAATACCCTAAAATAAGAGGGTTAGAGCTTTATATAATTCCTATTTACCTAGGTTAGAGTAGATAATACAGATAATAGGGGGGTTATAATTAGGTACCGTCGGTATAATCGCGTTAAAAGACAATAGTAAGTATTATTAAATACAGTTACAAAAAATCCGCAACTTAGCTATATTCGAGGGGCAGTTATACTAGTAGGGTCTTTTACTATAGAGCTAGACTGCTTTATCTAGGAGCTATACTTTAATATATTCAACAGGACGTTAAATATAAAGGACTTAGACTTTAAAGTCGCCTTCCGTACTATGCGAGATATTACCCTAATATAGTATATAACCCTACTATAGCTGCTTGGTAACTAGCGCATCTATAGAGCAAGTTATTAGGCGGGAGGTTAGAAGGCGGAGGGTTAAGACGCTTTAGTTAGGCGGGCGTATGCTATTACTAGTATAATCTATTCTTCTAGAGCTAAAAAGTAGTCCAATTTCTTTACTTTACTTATAGATATCTATCTTATAGGCTCTATGGTAAAAAGGAGGGTGTTTAAAACGCTATTTGGCTTTGGGCTATATTATAGCTATTATTCGGCAAATTATATTATAAATAGTATTGCTAAGGAGATAGAGGTATATTAACTATCTTATATTTATCTCCTGCGAACTCCTAGGCTAATTAGAAGAGCTTTTATAAACTTCTATAAACTCCTAGGCTAATTAGAAGGGCTTTTGCCAACTTATTTAGGGGCTAATATTTATAAAGGCATCTTAAGACCCTAGCGCACAACCTATAAATAGTAGTTATATATAATAATATAAACTTTAAGGACACAAAATATAATAAATTGCTTAGTTATACGTCTGTTATACATTCGCTAATAACCGCTGCTATTATATTCTATCCGGAATTACCTTTATCTAGGCTATATTAATTAATATACAATCCAATAAAACCGCTATAACTTAATAATATCTTTTAGTTACCTGGTTTTATTAGAGATAAGTTAATAGTAAAGATTAGCTATTACCTTATTGCTAACGTAATAAAGGGGGTTTATCTATATAGGGTAGAGCGCAGCTTTATTAAAAGCAATCTTTTCCTTTAGATACCAAGTATATACTATATTAACACCAGAAAGACTAAGTTCTAGCAGTTTAATACTATAATAGAAGATAAGGGTACTATCTAGGGTATATACGGCGTTTATAAGAATATCTTCCTTAACTAGCTTAGACTTTAGGCTCCAGATAACCCCTATAGCTCTATATATAACGACTTTACCAATCGGCTTTAGCTTGCCTATAGTAACTAGCTTACTACGTATTATATTAGGTTAGTAAAATAGGAATAGGCCCACGCAGGTTATCCTTTTAACCGTTAGGACTAGCTCCTTAGTATACCTTCGTGGTTTTATATTAAAATAAACCTATGCAATACTATTATACGTACGTATTTAGCGCCTAAGGACTATTAAAAAGAGGCGCACTATTATCTAAGATCTAACGTTACTCTATAAAATCGTGTACCATTTATACGGGAGAACGCTAAGTACTATTAAGTAGTACTAATTATTAAGTAGGGCTTTATAGCGCGCGTAACAGCCCTCTTCTATATAACTATATAGCGCTAAGGTCTCCTTACTATAATACCCAAACTATTTAACCTATTTAATCCGTTATTATTAGAATATATAAAGAATATTACTTAGGCAATCAGTTGCCTCACACCAAAGCGGTTCCTAGAAATAGTTAAGAACATTTAGTCTATTACTTTTACTATTAAAGTATAGAGCAGCGTGGATTTAAGTAGGCGCGCGCATAGTAATATTAAGTTTTAGATAATATGTCGCCTGCTTTAAGAAGCTAAGCTACTTCTTACTATTTAGTATGCCGTTAAACATGCCGATATAGGTATACTACAACAGCTTATTAACCTCCTTATCATCTACTTCTTTAGCGCGTTATAGCATAATTATGGCTAGGAAATGCTATTCTATTAGTGGAATCTTACTTTAGTAAATTTGCCTAAACTCTAGTATGTAATACTAGCTTTAGGGGTTATAAACTAGCTTAGGTCTCCTAACACGCGTAAGGCTATTAATCTTAGACTAAAGCACCTAAACAGTAGCTATAAAATTAAGATAAAGTATTATAAGAACTCTACCTATAATACTAATATTATATTTAATTAAGTATATCTATTAAACGCGACGGTTAGGATAGTGCGTGGTAAGATAGAGTATATATTTAGTAAGGAGATGTTAGGTGCTTATATATAGGCTTCTACGGAACTTAATATATTCCTACTTACTTATATAATCTATTTAAGTAATTTAGCTATGCCACGAGGCCCTAGGCAGCTAGTAGGCTTATAGCTATTTAACTCTTATAATATTCTCTATACTAATATAGACGTTTTAGCGGAGAGAATTAAGCAGTTTAACTAGCTCTATATACAGGACCTATATTTAGCCACTGCTTTTTATCCTCTTCTAAATACTAATAACCTAACTAGCTTTATGGATATATAAGAGTTTACTAACATTATTGGCGATAGGTTAGATAAGGTAAATCTTACCTTTAACTAAAATATAGGCTAGGAGCTAGCTCCTTACCCGGATATTACCTAAACTACTATAAACTCCTAGGCCAATTAGAACGCGCGTAAAGTTCCTTACTATTATTATTATTCCCTAAGGTCTCCTAGCAAACTGCTATAAACTCCTAGGCCAATTAGAACGCGCGCTAAGTTCCCTACTGTTATTATTATTCCCTAAGGTCTCCTAGTAAACTGCTGTAAACTCCTAAGCCAATTAGAACGCGCGCTAAGCTCCCTAATATTATTGTCGTTCCCTAAGGTCTCCTAGTAAACTACTATAAACTTCTAGGCCAATTAGGACGCGCGCTAAGTTCCCTACTATTATTATTATTCCCTAAGGTCTCCTAGTAAACTACTATAAACTTCTAAACTAATTAAAGCGCGCGCTAGGCTATAAGCTTATATACTTAAAGGGGGTGGAAACAGTTATAGTATATTTAAGCGGCAGAATAAAGATAACCTCTATTTTAATACTACTACTCCAGAGTAAAGGCCCACCATACTTACTCTCTCCGTCCATTTATACCAGAGCAGAGGCCCGCTATACTTACCCTCTCTATCCACCTATACCAGAGTAGAGGCCCGCCATATTTGCTTTCTCTATCCACCTATACCAGAGTAAAGGCCCGCTATGCTTGCTCTCTTTATCTACCTATACTAGAGCAGAGGCCTATTATGCTTGCTCTTTCTACCTACCCCACTTTAGGACAAAGGCCCGCTATGCTTATCCTAACCCATAATACTTTACGGTTAGGCCCTTTTAAGATATTAGCTTTTACTAGAATAAGGTTAAAGCTTACCTATAAAGGATACCTTGCGGTTAGGCCCGCCTAAAATACTAGCTTTTTTACCTATATAGGATCTAAACTAACTGGAATAAGGTTAAAGCTTACCCTATAAAGAATATGCTAAAGCCGCTATATCTACCCCTCTAACCTAAACCTAGATAGGAAGTAGAATAAGGGCTTTTATAACGCCTTATAGTTGCCTATAAAGAATAACTTATAGTTAGGCCCGCCTAGGATACTAACTTCTTTACCTATATAGGATCTAAACTAACTAGAACGAGGCTAAAGCTTACCTATAAAGAGATACCAGTCTCCGCTATAGCCGTTAATCCCATACTATGCCTTCTTATACTATTATACCTAAACCCCTAGCTCCTAAAGGAGGCGGCAGCGGCCCCTTTAAAAGAAGAGACTAAGGGGGAGAAGGCGGTAACTGTAAGCCTCTTTAGGACTTACGCCGCTTTAATAGACTTCACCTACTAGAGCGGGCCGCTATATAATAGCGAGCATAGGCGTTACTAGGCCTACTTACCTGCTAGAAACCCTTTCTAAAGTAGGCCTAATACTCTTCGTCCCTTACTTAGCAAGCTAAGTACTAATTCTTTCCTGTAAGCTGCTTACCTAGCTCCGTCTCTATAATCCTTCTAATATAAGAGGTGTTCTTAGCGCCCACTAATACTAAAAGGTCCGACTACTATTTACCCGCGACCACAGGTATATAGTTAACAGTAGCCTTTTTATAGAGGACCCAGTTCTATAGAAGCCGCTATTAGTTTGCTTACTAGGCGGCTATAAAGCCAGCCTAAGTAAGGGGTAGCGGCGGGGCCGCGAGCGGTAGTAGTAGTAGTAGTAATAGTAGGAGAGGAGGAGGTAGTGGTGATGGTGATAGTAATCTATATACTATATTAGCTAACGTTTAAGATATAAGGCATTGCAAAACGTACAGTAGATTAGGCCACTAGCCAATACTATTATTATTACCGTTATTGTTGTCGCTGCTAAGAGGTAGTATAGGAGAAGGATAGGGAATAGGGATAGGGATGGAGACGGGGATAGGGACGGGGATAGGGGGAGCGTGAGCGCGGTAAGGGCGAGGAGGGCTATAGAATTGGTTAGTAAACAGCCTCTTTAAGTAGGGAAGTAGTTAAAAGCTTAGGTTAATTTTCTAAAGCTTTAATTAACTACTTAGTATAGGAAAATACCTATAGAGGACGCCGGACGTAACCTAAATATAGAGCTTTAGGATGGAGCGTAGAGGTAGCGGCGAGAATAGCCTCCTTACTAATTAGAAAGTTTATTAGGTATAAAAGCACCTAGGCTATAGGAGGAGTTATTATAAATAATTTTTAAAAAAAATTGTTAGTATTAGTGTTGTAAAGAGAAATAGGGGGCGTAGATAACTGTAAGTACTAGCTTATCTACTTTACCTTTATAAATATTTACCGTAATCTAATACTTATTCACCTTATATTATTAATTAAGTTACTAGCGTAAAACTTCTAAAGACTTCTATAAACTTCTAAACTAATTAAAAGACTCCTATAAATTCCTAGGCTAATTAAAATACGTTATAATATTTTAAGTAGAGGTTATAGGTTAATAGGTAAGATTCTATATAAATCCACTATATAAACTCCTGCTAACTCCTACTAACTCTTACTAACTCTTACTAACTCCTAGACTAATTAGAACGCGCTATTATATAAAACTCTAAGCTCTCTATCTACAATTCTATAAGGAAATTCTCTTTACCCTTTAGTATTACTTTCCTAATATACCTAGTTTTAGTTTTTAGAGTAAATATAAGTACTATATCTATATTTATATCCCTCTCCTATATAACTATCTAATATTTAATAGGCGAGTCCCTTTAGTTACTAGCTTATCTTTTCTAGCTAGGCGTTAAGACTACCTATAACTAAGATACAACTGGAATAGCGGGCTGAGAATTAAGAATAGCTATAACTTAAGAATTAAGAATAGTAACGACTTAAGAATTAAGACTAGCTATACCCTAGGAGTTAAGAACTACAGCATCCTAAGTATTAGGAGTAGCGATATTTTAAGAGCCTATAGCGGACGTACCATGCGTTATAGGCGTAGAGATTAGTCTCCGAACATCCTTAAGTACCTACGCCGTATATTTAATACCCTTTGGTATAGCTAAAAATAGAATACTAGATAGAGAGCCCGGCGCGCTAATCCTACTAATAACCTAACTTCTAAGTAGCAAAGCTAGTATATCCACTACGCTCCGTGCTACCTCCTATATAGCAACCTAGACGGTAAGGCTATTATCCCGTTACCGAATGTGCGTAGTATACTCCGCCGGTATAGACGGCTACTCTAGCAACTCGCGTACTACTAAGGCCTCACCCTAAGTAGCTTTTACCTATCTTTTCCGCGCTAAATTACTCTTATAAGTAGTCCTAACCGTCTTAACTATACTCCTTAATCGCTTAATTAACTAATCGCTATAGGTATTATAATGTCACCATAAGATAAATAGGGGAGCCACACTTTCTAGTAAATCCGCCGCAAGTATCTCCTAGAAGGTATTAGGCGTAGTCCTATTATATAGATGCGTAAGCTACTAGCAATATTTCTTATCTATAAATACAGACAATAGTATAGGGAAGCGTTAATATTTACTAGCGTATATTAACTCTACCTACTTAACCGCCCACTTATTAATAAACCCCAATATAATATTAGGCTAGGTGCTAGCCCTTAGCCAATAAAGTGGTATTAGAGTATTAGGGGCTAATATAAATGTAGGAAATAATAAGGGATTGCATTAATTATAATACTAATTAGTTAGGGCGTGAATAATATGGTTTAAAACTACTGGTAGTAACCTATTATCTCCTAGGAAGGTAAGGAAGGCCTTTTAATAGCATTTACTGTTTACCATTTCCTTCTATTTAGTTAATATCTTTTTACAGCTAGCTATTTTAGCCTTTAACCAGAATAGAAGGTTATTATTAGCTATAGAATTATAACTTATAGCTAATTTCTCTAAGGCGACACTCTCTGCATTACTAATATTACTAGGCGTATAACTTTAGATAAGTTAACTCCGTCTATATCTAGTAGGTAGGCTATTACGTCCTCTCTAAGGCGCTTAAGTAGGCCGCGGCTTTATATATAATAGTAGTAGCTTCCATCCTAGCCTATTTACTCCCCTATATTAAATGCCTAGTATAGTAAGAAAATAAAGCCTATATTAGTGCGATTCTTCTCTTATCCGCCTTAACTAATCCGCTACTATATATTACCTAGGCTCTTTATAATTAGAAACCCCCAAACAATTACGTGCTTAATATTAGCGATATTTACGCCTATACTAAGGGAGGTTATAGCTATTATAATTCGGATAATAGAAGAAGGCTTCTTAAACTTTATATACCGTTAGTTATAATTATACTCCTATATAGTAGTAGTAAACTCCTAGATTATACTACTAATATAAAAGGCCTTATTATTATTAGCCCCTTTTATATACGCCTTAGACTTTTAAAGCAGCATATTTTAGAAGTACTCTACTATATCCTAAACAGAAATTCGACTATTAATAAAGACTATTATCTTTGGTATATATATAGGTGTAGGTATTTTATTACCGTCTATATAGTTATCTAATAAAAAATATAGGTTTTTCTATAAGTCTATCTTTTACCTAAAAATTGGCTGTATATATATAGATATGTCCGGACGATTAATAGATATTCTTATAACCTTAGTTTAGTATAGATAAACGCCAACTACTTATAACCTAGCGCGTAATAGGACCAATCTCTTTACCTTATTAAGTGTTATAGAATAGGCAAACTAAATAATACTTAGATAAAAGATTATCCGCAGCTTACCTAGTATTAAGTAGGCCGGTCAGAAGCTTTCCTAATCCTTTACTAAATAATATTTATTAATTATAACTAGCCTAATCCGGGACTGTAGCTCTAGCCCCTTTAAGGCGCCCTAGAATAACTTTATTAACACCTACTTGGGTTTAAGAAGTATATACATATACACCCCTTTTTAAATCTTTATAATTAGATCCTTTTCCTAACTTCTTATTTTAGCATTAATAAGAACCGGATTAGACCTGTTTATCTTCTTAATATTATCTAACTGCTTATTACTAAGCTTGTTTAACGGTATTATTTAGATAGTAATTTTACTAGTAAGGATAGAATATATATAGAAGATTAAACTTTTACTAAAGCCTATACGGGCAATAAGAAGAGTGTTGCCTTTTCTAAATATAAGCTAATACAAAGTATATACCTGCTTATTGCGCGGCTTAAAGTCTTTAAGCCATAGATAGGTTCAAAGAAGAATTCGCTAAAGGTAAAGGCTAATAACCTTATGCTAGAATGGTATATTCTCTATATACCCTACCTATTAAATAACTAATAGTAATTACTTTACGCTTAGACTCTAAATTAATTATAGAGTCTCTAGGATAGAACCACGATTAGCTAACGGTTATAGTATAGGCGACTCTACTGCCCTACCCTAAGATCTATACCTTTAACCCTAATAGTTAGCGCCCTTCTTCTTCTTCTTTAGTTTAGGCCTATATCTTAGCATCTACCTAGCTTAGCCTAGGGGCTCGCGCAAGCTTATTTAATTAGCTTAGGAGTTTATAAAAGTTTATAGAAGCTCTTCTAATTGGCCTAGGAGTTTATAGGAATTTATAAAAGCTCTTTTAATTAGCTTAGAAGTTTGTAGAAGTTTATAAAAGCTCTTTTAATTAGCCTAGGAGTTTACAGAAGTTTATAAAAGCTCTTTTAATTAGCTTAGGAGTTTATAGAAGCTTGTAAGAGTCCCTAAAAAAGTATACCTAACTAATAACGCGCCACAAATATTATATAGGTGTAGTGTAATTAGGTAAGCTATTTATAATAGGGTATAAGAGGCACCTTATAAAGTTTAATAATAAATAAAGTTATAGTAGTAGAGTACGGTCGCTGTGTTAATAAGGCTAGTTAGGTATAACCAGGTTTAAAAACGCGTCTTTAAACTTTAAGGCTATACTTTACCCCCTAATATATTAATTAGCTAGTTAAATTTACTAGAATATACTAATAGAGGATATTATAATTTAATTATATCGGGAACTGTAGCTATAGCCGCTATATTAACCCCGTTATAGTTACTTAAAGTTAATATATATTAAAAATCGCGCCTATTAGCGACTTAGTTAATTAAAATATAAGCACGGCAAAAGGGTCGCGTAAGCCTATACAATTGGATTGTCTATAAACGAGAATCTAAAGCTAGGGAAAGGAAGGGAGAAGAAGAGTAGCGCCGTTCGGTGTTTATAGATCTTTGCGTCACGTGATCGCAATATACGGCAATTTGTGGCAATCTATGGCAATTTGCCGGTGCGAAGTTCTGCTAAGTTCTATTAAGTTCTACTAAGTTCTACCAGTTCTGCCAGTGCCGTAATATTACCCCCCCCTCTAAAAAAGCCTGCCCTTAGGCTTTATCGCTAAAAGTCTTAGTAAGAGAATCTAACTAATTAGACAACTTTAACCGCCGATTAAAGTTCCTAGATATCTTAATACCTTACATAACTAAGAAATTTCTAGGGTATTTTTGTTCTTATATTCTTCTAGTAGCTTATTATCTTTATTATGCTAGTATTCTATCTACTTATCTAGGTACTTTAGCGGTCTGGGTTTATTAGGGTAACAGCTATAAAACTCCTAAAGCTTATAGGGACTACCTATAAAGTTTTATATAGGGTACCAAGTAGGGTCTAGGTTATATCCTTTTCAACTAATATAATACTTTAACGTTCCCTTTACAAGTTTACAGGCTAGCATTTCTTTAATTTCCCATTTATTATCACTATTAACTTAAATTAGCAGGGGAGGTTCATTTTTTTATCTAGGTAGTAGGTTATTTATAGCTTTCCGTAGCTTATCCGGTAAAAAAATAGGGTAAACTTTAATTAAGTCTAGGAGCTTAACCTTATACAAGTTGCCTACTTTATTAAGAATCTTATACGGTCCTACTATCTTATAGTCTAGCTTACAGCTAGGCCGTTCTATCTTTTAGTTCTTTATTATAACCTAGACCATATTACTTACAGTAAAGTTAGGCTCGCGCCTATGCTTATTCGCCTGCTATTCTATTAATTTCTAGGCCTTTTTTAGGTTTATATAGGCTACTTTTTAGGCTTCTTCTAAGCGCTTGGCGTACTGCTAGGCTTCCTTATAAGATAGTTTTTCGTATACGGTTTAGGGCCCTTCTAGTCTTTCCTAGTTAAAGCTTATATAGGGTAAGTAACCTATTTTTAGTTAAATAGGGGCAAATCCGGTAGAGTTATGGGGTAGGGTTACTTAGGCGTAGTCTATTAAGAGTAATAGTTCGGCCTAGTTATCCTAAAAGTAGTTAATAAAAGGCCGAAGTCTTTAGTCTAAGTATTAATTTATAATCTCCGTTTAACTATTTGTCTAGGGGTAATATACCGTAGAAAGCTTTAGCTTAATACCTAAGATCTAGGTAAACTTATTCTAAAAGGCTAATATAAACTACGGCCTATAGTTAGATATAATAGTATCTAATAGTCCGTAAATTCGGTAGACGTAATAGATATATAGTTAGGCTACCTCTTTAGCATTAATATTCTTATAATAGGGAATTAAAAACGGGCGCTTACTAAAGCAGTTAACTAGAATTATAACTATATTATATCCGTCACGGTCTAGAGGTAGCTTATAAAAGTCTATAAAGATATATTACTAGGGGCAGTTAGGTATTAGGAGGGGTTTTAATAATCCTAGGGTTTTATCTCGTGGAATTATAGACCTATAACAGTTATTGCAGTTCCGTATATAGCGGTTAATATCTATAATTATTCTAGGCCAGTAGTAGCGGTTGCTAATAATCCTACAGGTCTTATTTTTTCTAGGGTAGGCCGTAGTAACCTAGGTATATACTTCGGCAATAAGCTAAGTCTATAAGTTCTATTCCTCTACTACCACTAGCCGTTTATAGTGCTTAAGCAGTCCATTTTTAAGGGACTATAGGCTAGAAGCGTTCTTTACCTTTTCGCGGTACTCCTATAGAGAAGGGGCCGTACGGTTTACCTATAGCAGTTTATTAATAAAGTCCAGTTCCATAGAGTTAATAAGGCATATCTTAGCATCTAAAGAGTCTATATTTAGTTCTGCCCATATCTAGGAGTTAAGGTGCTCTAGTTATAATAGCGCTTAGGTTTATAATAAGATCTTTATAGCTATTTAGTTATTTATATCCTATTTCTACCTTATAAGAGCGTCTACATAGTTAGTAGCGCCTAGCCTATATATAATTAGAAAGTTAAACTAAGATAGGGTATCCGCCTAGCGCGCCTATCGGGCTATAAAGGCCTTTATTATTATAAAATATTCTAAGGCCTTATAATTAGAAACTACCTAAATAGACTTAGGGGTGCCTTTTAGTTAGGCTCGCTAGTACTAAAAGCTAAAAATAATAGCCAGCATTTCTTTATCGTAAATTGGGTAGTTTAGCTTAGCATCTACTATAGTCTTTAAATAGTAAGCAATAGGGTGCCATTCTCCGTTTATCTGCTTTTAGGAGTAAACGCTAGCTATAACACTATCTAAGGCATCGGTTTTTAGCATTAAGGGCCATTTTAGGTTAAAGTGGGTAAGTAAGGGAGCAGAAACCAGTCGTTTCTTAAGCTTATTAAAGGCCTACCTATATACGGTATTAAAGTAAAAGGGCCGGTTCTTATAGGTAAGTAGGCTTAGTAGCTAGGTAATCCTACTATAGTTTTTAATAAAGTATTAGTAGAAGTTACAGAACCCTAAAAATAACTATACCCCCTTTACGGTCCTTTAGGGTACCTATTAGTTAATTACGGCCGTCTTTTTTAGGTCTACCTTAATCCCGTTTATACTAATAATAAACCCTAAGTACTTTATACGCTTAACACTAAATTTTAACTTCTTAATATTAGCTTAGAGGCTAGCTTCCTAAAGCCGTTATAGGACT
>Ga0307515_10004659_pt1 | contig 28161 bp, 3 predicted proteins | sample 17_EM_MG_FD_194513 | JGI IMG/M metagenome (GOLD analysis project Ga0307515, IMG submission 194513) | Populus trichocarpa ectomycorrhiza microbial communities from riparian zone in the Pacific Northwest, United States - 17_EM | ecosystem: Host-associated > Plants > Roots > Unclassified | place... | reverse complement strand
TAATAGATTAAGCAATTAAGATTAATAATTGGATCTACTAAAGGGAATAGGCTAAAAGAGGCTAGGATAGAGTTCTATAGTTATATAAGGCGTAGAGTACGTAACGACTAAAGCTAAGTTAAAAACTATAATATAGCGTAGAGCTAATGGACCTAAGTAGTACTAAAGAAGCCTATAAGAGATAGAGTAAGAAACTATAAAAACCTAGAGGTTAAGGATCTAGTAATTATAGGACTAAGGAGTAGAGGCTAAACCAGGGATCTTAATAGCAGAAGACGTTTAGGCGGACTCTATAGTAAAGTTAATGGTTTAAAAACGGAGCTTATATAAATTACGGGAAACAAGATTACTTCGCGAGGGATTGTAAAGATAGTTAGAGATACTATGTAATAAAGGGAACTAGACTAACGGCAGAAGATATATATATATAGAGGGACGATAGTATACTACAAGGAACAAAAGAGTGTTTAATTAGAAGTTTTGCATTTTGTTATAATAACATATACCAAATTCATAAAGACGCTAAGTACGGCGTAAGCTATTAGCTATAGGAGCCAAAATCCTTAAAATATAAAGGAACTAACAAACTAGTTCGCAGATTGGATATTAAGGACGATAAATTCAATATAGGCAAAACATTCTATAACGATAAGGCGATAAGGGCGGCTTACTAGGAGCATGTAGACCCTAGAGATATTACATAAGAGGTAGAAGATAATTCCACTATAGAATAGGGAACATTAGTAGGGATTAAGACCCTACTAGATACGATATCTATCGCTTTATAAGACGCAAGAGAAGTAGGACAGCGAACTACTTCGGCGCTTAATAAAGGCAAAAGGCTAAAGGCTTAAGATTCTTAAGATGAGATAAGAGATAACTAAGACTCTTAAGACGAGATAAGGTAAGCTTAAGGACCCATAACGGATAGAAACCAATAGAATAGAGTAGTAGCCTAGTTTAAAGATATATAAATGAGCTCGGGATAGAGTTTCCTACAGGCATAAGACTCTTAAGATAAGATGAGAATACCTAAGCCTAGTTAGACTAAGGCTACAGCTAAGCTTAAGTTAGAAGTAGGCTTAGGATTAAAGAATCTAAGGGACTAAGAATTTGGAGTATAAATAAGGACACCTATAAACAAAGGACAAGGGATTAGAGAATCCGTAATATAAATAGTAGTTAGACTAGGAGACAGATATATAGACCCAGAAGACTTACTAGGAAAACGTAGTGTTTAGCCTAAAGATTAAAATATTAATACTAAGATTAAGAAGTACGAAGACTTTAAGGATCTAAGCGCAAGACATAAACTAAAAGAAACTATAGAGGAATTTAGATAAAGAATCATTGCATAGCAAGACCAGAAACTAGATAAGAGATCTAGTATACTAGGTTATATAAGGGACAGAGCACCCGTATAAAGAATCACTAATAGGCCTAGGATAGGTACACTAAGAGCTAAGTGGCTTACCAAACTGGAAAATAAAGAGGATCTAGGGATCCCTACTAGGTTCGAAGAACGACATATAAAGGGCTGTTACGACGTAGTAATAAGAAGATACTTCCTTATAGATAAGCCGTATACACTCCAGCAACTGTATAAAAAATGGTATAAGCAACAACACAATAATAAGTGGGAAGATTTCTATATGTGGTTAGACGAAAAAGTTATCTAAGACCACCTAATTATAGAAAAGGCTATAAGTCATATTAAAGGGGCCTTAATTATAACATTAAAGGATCTAGAGGAGTAATTAGAGGACTAGAGAAGCAAGAGGTAAATTATAGTACCTGTAAATAAAGTTGTAACGCTTAGATTAATATAAGAAAGGTTTAAACTTAAGGACGAAGATAAGCTAAGAGTTAACCTAAAACACTAAGCATACTATATATTGGCATAGATAGCGTGCGTGGATAATATATATAATATACATAGAGCACCTAAGGATAAACATTGAAAATACCTAGTAAGGATGCATTAGTTATTAGATAAGGCGAAATATCAAAACGCTAGGTATATATATAGTTAGCACCTAGTAGAAGTATAAAGCTAAGGGGACTTAATACTTTAACCAGGAAGATTCCTTATAGAAGAATACTTAGACGGATAATAGTAGTAGGACTGCCTAGAAAACACGTATCTATAGTATATTAAAGATAAAAAGCGAACTAAGTATTAGCTAAAGGTAGACTAAGTATAAATAGGATTAAGCAGCTAATAGTTAGGAAAAGTAGAGGCCCATAGGACTAGGGGGAACTAGTAGTAGAGCCTTAAACCCTTAAAGGAATTTAAGGATAACACCTAAATTTACGAATTAAATAGCAAGATTAATAGTTCGAGGCACTAATAAATAGTGGAGTAATAAGGAACCATATCTTGCTAGTAGCAGTTAAAAGAATGGGATTACTATATAGGAAAAAGGAGTACCCTTACCTATTAATGACAATTTTAGGAGATCCGATAGCCTACGGAGGAGGCATCATTAATCTTAAAACAGGACCTATTTAGTTAACTATTAAAAGGAGATAGATTAAAATGTCTTTCAATATATTACCATTAGGGAATAATAAGGCAGTACTAGGAATGCCTTAGTTACAGGAATATAATCTAAAGATTAATTAGGTTATAGGTTAAGTTAATATTAGAGATACTTAACGCCGTAAGATATAATAACAAACCAAGTTAGTATAGTACTAAGTAGAAGCAACCTATAAAGAAACAGAGAAAGGACTAAGTTACGTACTAAAGAGATACTATAAGTATGGCAAGAAACTATAGTTACTAAAAAGTAAGAAGCTGTTAAATTATATAGTATGGGATTATAAAATAGAGTTAGAACCAGGAATAAGTCTAAGGTTCTTTCTAATCTATAAGCTTACTAAAGAAGAAGGTAGAGTATTAAAAGAGTTTGTCTAAGAAAACTTACAAAAGGGATATATTAGACCATCGCAGTTATTAGCAGGTTATCCAGTACTATTCGTACTAAAGAAAAATAGTAAACTAAAACTATATATTAACTATAGGCAGTTAAACAGCATCACTTAGAAGGATAGATATCCTTTACCCTTAATTAGCGAAATCTAAGACAGGATAGGCAACGTATAAATCTTCACGAAGATAGATCTAAGATGGGCGTACTATTAGATTAGAATTAAAGAAGGCAACAAATAGAAGGCAGCCTTTAGGTTAAAGGAAGGACTATACAAACTATTAGTTATACAATTTAGGCTTATAAACGCGCTAGCAATGTTTTAGAAGCGTATTAACAATATATTAAGAGAACACTTAGATAAATTTATTATGGTATATCTTAATAATATTATTATCTACTTAATAACTAAGGAAGAATACGAGGAATATATTAAATAGGTCTTAAAGAGACTATAAGAAGAACAGATACTAGTAGCAATTAAGAAATACGAGTTCTTTACTAGGAAGACTTATTTTATTAAATTTATTATTAAACTAGGCTAACTTAGTATAGATCCAAAAAAGATTAAGGTTATAGTAAATTAGTAAGAACTAGAGAACGTTACGCAGTTAAGATTATTTTTAGGGTTTTGTAATTACTATAGAAAGTTTATAGCGCAATAGTTAAAGGATATTAAACTATTTACGCGATTAATAAAGAAAGAAGAACTATAGGCATAGGGAAAGGAACAGTAGGAATTATTTAAAAAAGTTAAAAAGTTGTTTACCTAGGAGCTAGTTCTTAAGATCTATTAACTAGGATTAGAGATAGTTATAGAAATAAATGCATTAGACTTTATACTAGGGGCGTGCTTTATATAAAAATATTAAAATAGATAGCACCTAGTGGCATACTATAGTCGAAAGATGACACTATTAGAGTTAAACTATAACATTTATAATAAGGAGTTATTAGGTATAATTATAGCACTTAAGGAATAAAAAGCATTTTTATAAGGTATAAAGAAACTATTTATAGTTAAGATAGATTATAAGAACCTAACGGGATTCCTAACGATAAAGGAACTTAACTAAAGATAGGTTAGATGGGCAGAGATGCTTATAGAATACCATTTCGAGATTTAATATATTAAGGGTATAGATAATACACAAGTAGACGCTCTAAGTTAAAAGGCTAAACTATAAAACGATAAAAAGCTATTAGGGGCTTTACTGCGAAAAGACACTGATGGATTAATTAGGTATAATTATCTAAAAATTATAGTAACTTAGGAAGAACTGGAAAGAGTTTATAAGTTACTAGAAAGCTTTTAGGTATAAAGAATTCTAAAAGTATAGCTAGAAGATCTATAGACGGATATATATAAAAACCAAGAAGTAAAGTATATCCTAAGAAGTATAGCAAAAAAATTTATAGAAGATTTCTATAAAGGAATAACTTAAGGATATAATGGAGCCACGGGTTTAGTGTTAAGACTCTAGGAGGAGTATATTATTAATAGAATCTAGGGCTTAGCGCGAAAAATTACTAAGGAATATTTAGATTGCTAAAGAAATAAACTAATAAGGTATAAGCTATATGGAGGGCTACAACCTATTAAAATACCAGAAAGACTATATGTTGGTAACACAGGGTAACTCCCTCACTAGTACTACTCGAGTAGATATAGTGATGTTGTTTTAATAATGCTTGATTTTTTTTAATTAGAATAAGGAAGGGCGAAGAGCTTAAGGCTCCTTGCCACGCTAGTGCCGCGACGACACGTAATAACCGCTTGCCTTATTCCCAACACTGGCAACTCTTCTTTTATAGTTACTATCTATATACACTTATAGATTACTACTATATAAAGATACTAAGCGAAGAAGAAGAAGAACGTTAGGGGTTAACGCGAAGGCAAGGGGCCGCCAAGGCGCTAGTAGTAAGCGAGCTAATAGCAATTTTCCATGCCGGGTATAGAAAATCCTAATTAGCTAGTTAAAATTAGGGTCTACGGAATATTATACTTTTACTCCCTTTTAACCCAACCTTTAACCTATATATATAGAGTATTTATATTAACAAACGTTTCTAAAGCCTTATTTAGGTTTACCTTTATTATTATATCTACCGGGTTATCTTAGCTATTAATCCATTAAATTTTAAAAAGTTTTTGCCGTTTATAGGATTGCTAAAGTGCTATAATATTAATTATAAGGCGCTTCTCCTTTATAGTACCAAGCTTAACTAAGCACTTATAGAGGGAATATAAGTCGGTATACACGATTATAGAGATAATAGGAAATTTAAGTTAATCTATAATTATCTTTAGGGTAGTTCTAATTGCAATTACCATATTAACTCCGCTAACTATTTTATATATCTCTAACGCTAGAACGCTTTAAGTGACGTACTTACTCTTAGTTAAGCTTTAATGGATAAGATTACCGTAGATTATAAAGTTATTCTCTCCGGTAGATTCGTTTATAATAATAATCTTATATCCTAGCTAGGAGCTAAAATCTTTATTATTTATAAATAATTTATTAATAAATATAAAGAGCTTAGCGGTAGGAAGGTTAATAGGTATATAGAGTAGTCCCTAATTAAGATGGTTTATTTACTAGGAAAGGCGCTTATTTAAGGCAAGAACGTCCTCCTTAGTTAGTTCCTAGTATTAGGCGGCAACAAAGAGATTAAAGGAAGCCTTAGGTTAATAGATAGAAGCAATATAAGCTCCGTAAGCGCGTTGCTCCACGTATCCTTATTTTAGAGAGTTAATATTAATAACATTAATCTTCTTGCCTTAACCCTTCTAGCACAAAGCAATAGAATCCTTATTTAGGGAGAGGATACATCTATTAAAGAGCAGTGGTGTTATTAAGTTAAGTCTTTCCTTTAGCTTTGCTATAAGATTTACCTTTACTAGCTTATCTTCTTTAAGGGCTAAAAATTGGCCGTCTCCTAAAATAATTATATTGTTAGTTTATATGCCAATAATTCTAAATAGAGTTCCTGTAGTTATAATAAGGAAGTAGGGGTCAAATATAAAAGTAGTTATCAAAAGCTTCTCTTTATGGTACTTACTGTAGGTAGCCTACTAGTAAGTTCCTACCTCTGCAATTCTATATAATAGCTTAAGTATAACCATAATTATATCTTTGGGATATTAGTAGCGAATTTACTCTAAAAGGTATGCTAGTATTAAGCGCTAAAGGCGCGTCTCTAATTAGGTATAGGCCTAAGTAATATCTTATAAATAAACCGCTATTCCATTCTTTATTAAGGAGGGAGCTAGCGCAACAATAACTTACTAACTAGCTCGTTAAATTATAGGGGATTATATAAGAATTACTTCCTTACCGTTATTATTATAGCCTTAAATAACTAGTCTTAACTTCTTAAATGGGGTATTAGTAGCTTTACCTTTAATCTTATTAACTATTCTTAACTTAAAGATGCGAACTCTATTAAACTTAGTAAGGTTATACTTCTTAAATTTAAAGACTCCTTTTGCAATAAGACCGTTAATCTCCTACTTATTAAATACTTAGAAAGGGGCTCCTAAAGTTATAATACGGCCTTTCTTTTAGAGTTATTTTATAAGCTCAAAGTCCGCCTTCTCTTTAACTATTATAAAGGCCATTAACAACTTAACTCTACTCTTAATGGCGGTAATAAATTACTCTTCGAAATTAATAAGATGTTAGCAATTTTATAATCCCTTTAGGCGACCTCTACCGCGTTGTGGTTACGGCATATCTACTATAATTGTATTAAAATTATAGTCGCCTTCTAAAGCACGTTAATCGTGGTTCTCCTTTAGGGTATCCTCTATAGCATCCTATAAGGGCTTAAAACTATTATCCCTATAGTAGGGCTTAATAACGGTTAAGTGGAATTAAGTGGGTTTATAGGGCATCTAAAGAGTACAAGTTTAGCCCTTAATGGCGATAAGTGTGTATAGGCCTAACTAGCCCCCTTTCTTACGCTATACCCGTACTTCAGATTGGAGTAATAGATCTATCGTTATTAAGGTATTTAGGCCGTTTTTTATTCTTAATACGTCGTTAACCTAGCGCGTAGCGTAGATGCGGCGTACCTCCTTTATTGCCTTATAGATAGCCTTAGCTCGTTACATAACAGATAAAGATAGTAGAGAATTATTAGTCATTTAAGGGTAGGCGCTAAAGACTAGCAACGTAGGTATGAGCCCATCTAGGCCAGCGGAATCGTTAATAGCCTTAACAGCTATTTATAAGATAAGCTCTTCGCTAGCGCCCTCTAGTTCTAAAGAAATAATCTTATATACTCGGCGTAATAGCGTATAATATTGTTCTACTTTTCTAATACTATTATATGCCTTAACAGGGATTTCCTTAACCTTAATTTCCATTGCCTTTACCTATTACCAAAACTCTATAGATAAGAAGTTCCTTCCTATGTTATAAATAACTTAATTAGGGGGTCTTAGGTAGACATTAATCTAGTATAGTTAAAGAGTATCCTATACGTTCCTAGCTAATATATCCTTTAGAAAGCGTACGGCTTAGAAGGAGGTTAAGAGGTTAATAACTTAGAGTACTAGCTTACCGCTAAGGTATATAATGTTAATAATAATATAAAAGTTAAAGTTATAGTTATCTTTAAGGGTAAACTTAAATTGGCTAGGGGACTTCTGGTTTATTTAGCAGTAATAGTAATACTTTATAAGATGCTTAATTATCTTAGCCTTGACTTTATAACCTGCTTACTAAAGAACCCTAAGCAATTTATAAACTAATAGGTAACTAAAGCAACGGTGTAGTTAACGTAACTCTAACTTAGTTAAATGGCTTTAAGCAACGCTCCTTTCTAGCTATTAAAGGAGCAACTAAGGGTAACCCTACTTGCGTATAACGGGCACCCAATTATCTCCCTAAATAAGCATATTCTTAAGGTTATCTAGCTTAACACCTAACTTATCTATATCTTAGATGCAGAATAAAAATAGGGTGTTTATAGGAATAATATAGAAAGTAATATATCCTAACGGGGTTTAGACCTTAATTATACTAAGAGAGATCGCAATACCCTTACTAAAGCGAATTATATATTAGCCTACCGTTAATTAGTTAATCTAAATAGAGCTATTAAGCTGCTAAAGAGCTCAAACTTAAGGTTTTCCTACTATAGATACTCTTATAGCTCTAGTATCTAGTATAATACTATAGAAGACGTTCGCTAAGTATTTGTTATTAAAGGAGAACGCGGAACTTTCCTTTAGCTCGTTAAAGATATCTAACTTTATAATAGAATAAAGCATAGATTAGTTATTAAGGACAGCAACAGTTTATATACTATTTACCTTACTATACTCGGTAAAGTATTGGTTAGGAGAGTAGTCCTTAATTTCTATATCTATAAGGAGCTATTTAGCCTCGTTAACCTTACCCTTAAGATCTTCTTCGCCTTTATATTAAACCAGAAAGCTTTAAAAGTAGGCTATAGTAACCTCTTGGTTTCCAACGTTTTATACGCTCTAGCGAAACTTATTATATACCTCCTTTCGTCTATTAAGGGGGTGCCTAGTTAACTAGCAATTTGGCTTCTTATAAATATAGTACTTCTTCTAACAATTACTCCAAAATAAACCTCCACGATTGCCTTATAGTTAACGTTAATTATACCCTCTATTATATCCCCTACCGCGGCCACTATATATTTAGTCGGTCTAGTTATAATTATATTAGTCGGCTAGGTTAATTAGAGTAGGTTAGGGTTAGGTGTTAAATTACTATACTTTTTAAGAGCGTAAAGCGGTGCTAATAGAGGATCTTAATTAAGTATATACTCCTTTATAAGTATTTATAGAATTAAAGAGAGCAAGGTTGCATTCTTTAACACTTTAGCATACGCTAATAATTTAATCGCGTAGGCTAAAGTCCTCTTAATATAATTCGGATAAACTACGCTAAATTATCTAAAGTTAATTAAAGAGCTTTTAGAGACAATCGAGTTAAGAGATATCTAGGTTTATCGCAATAATCCTTAGAAAGGTAGTCTCTCTCTACTCCAACATATACTGCTGCTTATTCTCCTCTATTTTAAAGTAGCATCTTATCTTATATATTATTCGGTTAAAATTATATTCTTTTCCTACCAAATAATTATAATAGAAGGTACTAGCGCGGCCCTTAAGCATAATAGAGTAGGCGTTATAATATTGGTTAGGTTCCAGTCTAACCTTCTAGCAACAGTTATAGAAGATACGCAGCTTTAAATTAAGGATATTATACAGTTCCCCGCTAAACCTCTTCTCCTAGTCCAAATAGAGCTTTATAAGCTCTATAAGCATTTTTAAGGTACCTCTAAGCGGTATTAGGCTACGTTAAAATTACGTTAGAGATTAAGGTAGGGATTGCTTTATAGGCTATAGTAGAGATATAGACCTTAATAGAACACGGCGTGGTACCTAATCTTACTATAATAGGGTTTAAAGGTTATTAAATCGCGAAGCAAGGGGATCTTACGCTTGCTCTTATTTAGTAGTCAAAGTTATAGGTTAAATTAATAGATCCTAGGGAGCTAAAGATAATAGAAGCGATGGATATAGAACGTAAGAACTTATACCTAAAGCAATAGAATTTAAACGTGTCTCTATTAGTGTATTATTTGGATTCTATTATAAGTTAAGCTTCTTTATAGTGCGTAGTTAGTGCTTAATCTCTTATAGAGTCTATTTATGCTCTTCTTTTGCGTTAATAACTTGCTCCTAAATATTATCTCTAATAGCGCTTCCATCTATAGGGACAAATACTCTATTCTCCCGAAGGAAGTTACGGAAGTTTTGTACGATAAGCTTGTTCGCAAGAGCCTATATTTCCTTTATCCATCTAATAAAGTCCTCCTTTATGCAATACTATAGCATAGTGTCGTTATATTCGCTGTCTGTATAGTATACTATATAGTATAATAAGAATCCGTTTAGGTCCTTTTGCTCAGCGTTTATAGGGTTAATATCTTTGTTTTATGTCTTTAGGTTAATATCTTCCTTATACTTCTTTAGGTAGGTTAACGCCATAATAGGTTAAAGGTAGGTAGGGTTTTCGGTTTTATAGAATCTCGTAGGTTTGCTGTCAAAAGGTAGGCAATTTAAGATATTGTTCGACGCGTTTCGGATGTTAACTTAGGACCCTAGGTTTAGTAACACTTCTAACCTAAAGTATAACCAAATCTTCGTAAACGCGATTGTTCTGCGTAATAGACGCAACTTGGTATCTCCTAGTACTTAGTAACACTTTTATTACTAATTTTCCGCAAGTCTAAGGTAGCACAGTATCGCCGGGATCTATTCCATATAAGCGCATATAGCACCCCTACACGAGACTATCTCTTCTATTCGAAGACCTAGCTGCTCTATAGTTGACTATGTATTCAACTACTGATTAGTGTTGGTAACACAGGGTAACTCCCTCACCAGTACTACTCGAGTAGATACAGTGATGTTGTTTTGATGATGCTTGATTTTTTTTAATTGGAATGAGGAAGGGCGAAGAGCTTAAGGCTCCTCGCCACGCTAGTGCCGCGACGACACGTGACGACCGCTTGCCTTATTCCCGACACTATAGGAGGTTATATTATAGGACTTTATTATTAAGTTACTAAAATTAAAAGATCCTATTACTAGACAAAATTATAATGCGATTTTAGTAATAATAGATAAGCTTATAAAGTAGGGATACTTTATAGCATGTACGGAAGAAATATTAGTAGAAGATGTCGCTAGAATCTATATTAAAGAAGTATTTATAAGATATAGAGTACTAAGCAAGATTATATTAGATAGAGATCTAAGATTTGTAGTAGCATTTTAGAAGGTATTCTTAGCGGAATAAGGAGTTAGAGCAGCAACTTTTACCGTATATTATCCGCAGACAGACGGTTAAATAGAAAGATTAAATTAGACGCTAGAGTAGTATTTAAGGCACTATGTTAATTACGCATAGAATAATTAGGTATTATTATTACTAGTTATATAGTTTACATATAATGCAACACCTTAAGAAGAAATAGGTATATTACTATTTAAGGCAAATTACGGGTATAAGCTAAGAATATCGTTATTACTATAATAAGCGAAGAAAATAAGTAGCACAGCTAAAGAAAAAATAAAGATGTTAATAAATCTTTATATAGACCTTATAGAATTAGTAAAGAAAGTATAAGAGAGAATAAAAAGGTACTATAATAATAAGAAATCTAAGGGACTAGATCTTAAGGAGGGAGATAAAGTATAGCTACTATACAAAAATTTTAAGAGTCGATAACTAAGTAAAAAGTTGGACTACGTTAGACTAAAACCTTTTAAAATTATATAGAGAATTTCACTGGTTATATTTATGTTGAACCTACTAGCCAAAATAAAGATCTACCCTATATAGCATATTGCAATACTAGAGCTAGTATACGGGAATATTAAGCCACCGGTTTATAAAGTAGATACGTATAGAGGATAGGAAGAAGATAAATAATAAGTTTTAAAGATCGTTAGTTATAAGGACGTTAATGATAAAATATGGTATAAGGTTAAGTAGATAGGCTATACTAAGACTACCTAAAAACTACTAAAAAATTTAAAGAATACTATAGGAAAGGTATAGGAGTATCGGAAGAAATTAGGTTAGGTAGTATTAATAAAGAAGGATTACTAAAGAATAAGTTACCTAAAGGGGACCTAAGAAGAGCAGTTGCTGAACTACTTAGATCTGTTTCCTTCTCTATTAAAAGAGAATCTGTTCTTTTATTACTAAGTTCCTATAGACCCTATTCCATAAGTTTCTACTCCTTAAAACGGACCTTTTTATAAACCTTCTTAAGACGGAGCAAGCGAGTAGACAAGTATCTAAGGCCTTCTATTCCGCATCCCAAGAACATTCCAACTTAGTAAGGGCTTAAGACAGTTTACTATCTAGCCATATAGCAGTAGATTAAATACGAGACCCTAAGACAAATTAATTAGGGAACTAGATAACTATTAAGAGTAATAGGTTGCGTATATTTAGCATTAGAAGTAGAGTAAACGTTATAGGATAAATAAATATTCGCTTTAGTGCACTCTAAGTAAGAGAATAGTTATTATAAAGATAGGTTCGCCAACGCAATATAAACCAACCCCTCTTTTAAACAACGCGAACACAAAGACGGTATAATCTCGCTAAGAGATAATATTGCAGCAATAGTGCGAGCACGACGTTGGGCGTATGAAGAAGAAATTACTTTAGGTATAATAAGTAAAAATATTAACTAAATTAATTAAACGGATATTATACCTCTAGTAAACGACTTAGAGATATTTTAAATCTTTAAGGACAAAGATAAAAGGGAGGGAGATGGTGTTACGGACGCTTTAAGTATAATATTATAACTACTTAAAGAGGAGTCGGAAGAAGCTAGTTGGTTAATTTAGGCACGGTCTAGGATAGAGCCAATAGAACTATATAATAAGGAATAGTAATTAAGGTTATATAATATGTTATATATTAAATAAGGGAAATAAGAGGAACTTACGTACCTTATATATAAGACGTATATTACGTATAAGAAGGATTTTATAGGAGTACGATTGTGTATTTAAGGACCCTTAGTCCCTACCTAGATAGTTCCTTCCTTATAGTAATTTTTAGAATACAATTAGAGTTAATCTATTGGGCAACCACTCCACTAGTTGTTATTTATTGTTGACTTTAACTTATATCACCTACACACCTAGCCTAATAATGAGCCTATCGTAGTTCCTGCTATAAGGTTCCGTTATACCTTATAGATACTATATATAAAATAGAGAATAAAAGAGTAAAGAGTAGAATAGTTTCTATTAACTTAGAAGTCAATATTAGATAAATAGTAAAAGGAAACTTTTTCTAATAGATGATAGAAATATATAGAAATATAGAAACTAAAATAGGTCTCTATTTTAAGTTAATTTTAATATTTTAATAAGTTTTAATAGTAGAGAGGTAGATTTTAACTTATACGCTATTAGTTATATATAATATTATATTATAACTACTTTAGGTATTAAATTAGCTAGATAAATACCTTAAATATAAAGGAGACTCTCTCCTACGTCCCTTAATACCTCTGCAGCTAGCCATAAATATATAATATTACTTTAGAACCTCTTCTAGTGAACCCTTAGCCCTTAGAGTTATCTCTATATACTACTTTATCAATAAAGTAACTCTACCTAAAAACGCCGCTTAAGGGAGCCTACTCCATCTCTAGTGTTATCTTTACTTAGCTCTTTATATACTCCGTTATCTCTACTATTATTACCTTTAAGTATATCCTTTTAGGTATCCTTTTATACTTTAAGCTAGAAAATACTAGTTCTAGCTTAGTTAATATTAGTAAAATTAAGAAGATAGTAATAGCTCTTTGTATAAGATTAAGATAGGTACCCTACCTAGAATTTAAGCTACTATTTAAGCGCTGTTTATATAGGGCCGAGTAGGACTATTACCCTTATCCCTTAATCCGCCAAAATTCGTCTACATATTATCGATTAGGATTTACCAATCAAATCAATGTATTAAAATTGTCGTGCTTAGGAGTATATAGCTAATATAAAGAGGGTTGAAATTAGGCAATGGCTAAGGCTCTAGGAGACGATTTTTTTTAAAACACGATTTAGTTAAACGTTATATTGAGTCAGCTTAACAAGGTCTATATTATTAGAAGTACAATTAGAAGGCATACTTAATGGTTTATATTAATTAAATCTATGCGGCCTATACGCGTTACTCTAATCTTAGTGTTCTATATAGACTGCTTACTTTATAAACGTTAGCGGGTTAAGGAATAGATATATTAAAATAGAATTAGATTTATAAGTTTCTATTATATACTATAATAAACCTATTAAACTCCTTAAACTCCTTAATAGTATTAAGATCTACTATTAACCTAGTCTAGAAGTGGAAATTTAGGATTAAAGACGCGCTAAGTTATTTCTAAGCCCGCTTCTTTATTTAGTAAAGCTAAAGCAATAAGTTAAAATTATCGTTAAGAAAAGGATAACATATTATTAATGGTAGAGGATTAAATAGGCTTTAAAGGTATAAAGTAGAAGAAAAATTAGAAAATTACTTTATATATTACCTATGTAAAAATATCAAAATAAAACTAATATAGAACCACCTATTTCTATATATTACTAATAGAAGGTAGAATTTAGCTTTTATTAGTTATAAGTAAAAAGTATAGCTACTACTAGTTAAATAAGAAAATGGAAAAAAACAATTGACAAGAGAGGGATTCGAACCCCCGCGGGCAAAAGCCTTATAATGTTAATTTAATAGATACCAAGAGACTTAAAGTAAGCATACCCATGAGAATAACCTAATATCACTAATAGGAAGCTTAACGCTTGAGTCTAATATAGAATGATTAACACTTGCATATAGAAATCAAGACTTATCACCCTACCGCACGCCTTGGACCGCTCGGCCATCTTGCCATAAATTATCATAATATCATAATTAACTTGTATATATATAATTATAAGTTGAAGTTTTTGACGCACGACAATTGGCTGCACGCGCGGCCTTGGAACAATGCCCTTAGCAAGGCTCTGCACCCCAATTGCAGTCAAAACTTCCGTTATTTTGAAGTCGCATACTAATTTCCTATATAAGCTTAGCGCTGCGGTAAATTTGCATCTATTACACAGGGCTGGAACTGGGTCCGTATCAGCTGCAGAGTTGCATTGCTGCATCGCCAGATATAGTCACGTGACTGTAAGTCTGGCTCTAATTGCTTCAAGAAATCGCTCCGCCCGTCAGCCACGTAGAGGTCCTCCAGCTCTGCGCCCCCAAAACAGGCCCAATTTGTCGGTTTCCGTCGGGTTTTAAAAATTGCATGCTGATTTCCTATATGGGCCTAGTTTGCTTGCAAATTTGCAGCGTGTGCGCAGCTCTAATACTAAGTGCCTAGAACGGGCTTAGGGCGTGCTTAAGGTTGCTTAGGGCTACTCACCCTTAGCTGAGTCCACAGACGGAAATAGATCCTAGTAAGGGGAGTTTTTCACTAAAGACTATAGAGGATATATATAATAAAATATGCTAAGGAAAACCCAGCCCCACACCAGCGATTAATATAAAGCTGAGGTGGCATACTATCCTTCTTTTCTTATTGCGAAAATAATTTGCTTAGCCTATAGCGATAAACAGCCCTACTATATTCTTAACCTCCCTTCCAAACTTCGCTTACTAATTCTGCTTTAAATAAGTCAGTTTAATTTAAATAAGAGCTATTAACCACTTTTTATTCTTAAATATACTAATTACCCTCTTATAAATATATAAAGCTATTTACGTAGAAGCTACTAATATTCTTTATTATAAAAACTTTAGAGACTAATTATTAGTTCTTCTTTAGGGGAGAACCAGCTCCCTTTATAATCATTTTAAGTTATTAGTAAAACCCTCCGCCCCTTATCTATCTAACTATATCTTCTTTAAGATATTAGTAGGACATTAATAAAATCTCCTCTAGAGAAGAGCTAGCAATTAGTCTCTAAATAGAAGAGGTTAGAAAGCAATTGTCCTTTAATACGTGAAACCTATTCTATCTTTAACTTATCTTTAACTGACCTTTAATTTATATTCTACTTACCTATAATACTGTTGATTAGATAATTATATGTTCTGGTTAAACTGGCCTTTTATAATTCTAATTGCTTATAATCCGTTACGGAAGGGACGTATAGCTATTAATTAAAGATAATGGGCCATACTCCTATACCCCCTAAAATAGCGCCCTTACCCTAAGAGACTAATAGAGTCTCCCTAGAGGAGCGTATTCCCTCTTCCTATAAAGAAGCCACAGCTAGTCCGTCTAACCTTGCGAGACCCTTAGGAATAATTACCGCTGGGGAGTTATTAAAGCGGTTGCTATGTAAGACCTTATAAAAAATAAAGGAGTTAGAGATATAATTAAGATAAGTATATTAAGATTACTAAGAATAATTGTAAGGACAAATAGGAGAAGTATAGACACCCTAGACGTAAAGCGGACTAGAAGGAGCAACGCTATACTATACTATAGTATTAGAAAAGACTAAGTTTTGTATAAAGGACCTTAATAAGTATAAGGGTAATAGTCTCTAAAACTATAATCGTTTTATCCATTAATGCGAAACTATATTTTGGCTAGAACCGAAACATTACTCTAATAAGTATAATTAAACACTAATTGCTTCTACCTTCCTACATAGTACTATTAGGGGTTTATGGATACGCTATAAGAAGAAACTTACTATACTCCTTAAATTTAGCGAATTTAAGTCTTAGTTAGTTAATTAGGTCTAAGACCCTACTAATTAAGGGATGAATTATAACTAGTGATACTATAATGCTAAGTAGCAAGAAGGCCAGAACGTAACCTAATTTATAAACTACTTAGAAGAGCTAGAAGATAATATACCCTATTTAGATCCATAGGATAACGCTATATAACTTTACCAGCTACTCGCTAAGCTATAACCTAAGATTTAATAGGCTATATAGGAGAAAGGCGAGATTTCTACCTTTTAAGAAAAGCTTATCTCTAAAGCTGCTTAGATTAAGAATGCTAAAAGAGATTATTTAGGGAAGCGAAAGGAACGAGACGCCAATAATAAAGAGTGTAGGACTAGACCTAGCTTTAATAATAAAAGTAGGTTCCAACCTAACTACTCTATAGAAGGATAATATAAGCAGGCTTTACAGCCCTAGAGTAACGCTGGCTAACTCTAGTATAATAATAGACAGAAACCTAATCTAAATAAGTAGAACTAAGAGATACGCGTCTGTTATAACTGCAGTAAGAAGGGCTATATAAGCCGCTTCTGCTAGAAAAAGAAGTAAAAATTGGCTTAGCTAGAAAAAGAGGAAGCCTAGTAGATCTTTACTTTCTAATACTAGGTAATTAGAAGAAAGAGGGAGTAAGCTGCTATATAGTTATTCCTGTCTCTATTTAAGTTAAATAAATAGGTAACGTAAGACTGCCTTATAGACAGCGGCGTAACTATAGGGTTTATTTCTTAATTACTAATAAAAGAATTGGATTTAGACCTAAGCGGCTTATAGGTGCGCACTATTTAAAGTATTAGAGGCTACCGGATTCTATACTACAGGGAATAGACTTTTTTAGTGGCTAGCTAGGACCGCGATAGTCTATAGGACACGTAGGAGATATGCTTTTATACCGTAGAAATTAAGGGATATAACCTTGCCTTGGGATACCTATAGCTTTAATAAGTTAATTTAGATATTAATTGGCCCTTAGCCTTATATTAATACCGGAAGTCTTAACCGCGTATTATAGTTAAGAATTAGGAGACTTTTGTAAACTATATACAAAAAGAAGGATAGGCGCATACTATATATACCACTTTTAATCCTAAGAATAGGGACACAGAGTATTTACTTTTAGATATTTAGCTATACGTAGTTAAGGCACTAGAGATTCTACAGGAATATATAGACTTAGTAGAAGTTTTTAGTAAGGAAAATATAGAAACCTTACCTAACCCTATATTAGTTAAACACGAGATAGATATAGGGGATAAGTTACCTTTTTTTAGACTACTATATAACCTATTAGAAAATAAGTTAGCAATATTACGTTAGTATATAGTGGACAATCTTTAGAAAGGATAGATTTAGCCTTCTATAAGCCTAGCGGGAGCACTAATCCTATTTATACTAAAGAAGGACAGTGGCCTATATTTATATATTAACTATTAAGCGCTAAATAAAATTACTGTAAAGAATTGCTACCTATTACCCTTTGTTATGGACTTTATATCAGCAGTAGTATAACTACTAAAAAGAGATATAAATGGGTTAGTTAAGATAGTATAGAAGGCGCTAGAACCGATTAAGCTATAGGATAAAAGGTAGCTAAGTTATATAGCCAGTTATATTATAAGTTTAAAACGTAAGAATATAGGAATATAGGAACGTGGGGCGTACTAATATACTTAGTACATTTCTTAGGCGCAGTATTGTATATTTAACGGACTATAGTCCCTACTTAGATAGTTCTCTTCTTTATAGTAAATTTTAGAATATAATTAGAGTTAATCTGTTAGGTAACTACTCCACTAGTTATATTACTGTTATTAACTTATTAGTTACCTATATATCTAGCTCATTAATAAGTCCATCATAGTATTTCCTATAAGGCTTCGTTATATATTTACTACCTAGTTACGGTATTAATAAGTCAAATAGTATACTACTAAAAGCACTAGTTATAACGCTATTAATAGCATTAACTACTTTAGGAGTAAGTAGAGATACCAGCATATAAGACACCGACTTACAGCTTATTACAGTAGGTTAATTATAAGAAATAGTTAATTAATTAATAGACAATAATCGAATACTTAAAGAACGAATTAACAGCATTGGAGTAGTAAAGGTTAAGTTACCGTTAGTTAAGCGATTCTTAAGGAAGAAGTTAAAGCTTAAGGGGTTTTTAGTATAAATGCGTTTTAAGGTAATATAGGAGGGTATAAAGCTCGCTACGCTAATAGACCAAGTGGTCTACGCAGGATTATTCCTAATTGGAAGAGCGCTTAAGTGGTTTAAACTTTACTTTACTAAGATATAAAAGAATGGGAATACGACTATAAACCTAGAAGTAAAGTTTATATTCTTAAGTTAGGGAGGATTTATAGAATAACTTATATAGATATTTGGAGACCTAAAGGTAACAACTACGGTAGAACGGGAGCTCTAAAACCTAGTATAACGAACCTTAGTAATTAAGTATATAATATAGTTTTAAACACTAGCTACGTAGGTTAAGTGGAATAATAAGGTGCTTATGGCACAGTATAAACAGAGACTTAAGGTAAGAGTCTAGGATGTAATTATCCTAATAGAAGATGTGGATATACTTAGGGAACTTATAAATTAAGTAATTAAGATTAATAATAGGATCTATTAAAAAGAACAACCTAAGAAAGGATAATATAGAGTTCTATAGTTGTATAAGGCGTAGAGCACGCAACAATATAGTTAAAATTAGAAACTATAAAATAGTAGACTAGAGCTAATAGACCTAAGCGGTACTAAAGAATCTAGAAAGTAAAATAAGAAATTATAGAAACCTAAAGGCTAAGGATTAAGCAATTATAGGACTAAATAGTAGAGGCTAAACTAGGGATCTTAGTAGTAGAAGACGTTTAGGCGGACTCTATAATAAGAGAAATGGTTTAAAGAAGGAGCTTATATAAATTATAGAAAATAGGGTTATCTCGCTAGAGACTATAAAGATAGTTAGAATAACTATACGGTAAGGGGAACTAGGCTAGTAGACAACATATATATATAGAGGGACGATAGTATACTATAAGGAACCAAAGAGTGTTTAATTAAAAGTTTTGCATTTTGTTATAATAATGTATACTAAATTTATAAGGACGCTAAGTATAGCGTAAGCTATTAGCTATAAGAGCTAAAGTTAATAGAGTTTAGAGGAACCAATAAACTATTAGACATTAAAGATAATAAATTTAATATAGGCGAAATATTTAGCGACGATAAGGTAATAAAGGCAGCTTACTAGAAGCATATAAACCTTAAAGAAGTTATAATAGAGATAGAAGTTAAATCCACTATAAAGGACGAATTAGTAATGGGGATTAAAACTCTATTAGATATAATGTCTATCGCTTTATAAGACGTAAGAGAAGTAAGATAGTAAACTACTTTAGTACTTAATAAAGGTAAAAGGCCTAAGGCTTAAGACTTTAAAGAAAGGATAAGAGTATAAGCTAGTTATTTATAAAGATAAATTAAAGTAGAAAATTGGGAAGGCGAGACTTCTGTAATAAAGGGGAAGTATCCTATAATAGGTAAACAAAGTATTTAGCCTTAGAGTTAAATAGTTAATACTATAATTATAAAGTTTATAGATCTAAAGGATTCTATAGCTAAACATAAACCAAAAGAAGATTAGAAAGGATTTAATAATTAAATTAAAGTATAGTAAGAATAAAGAGGCTACTAAGGGTTAAGAATACTAGGTAGATTAAGGGTTAAAGTATTTACACAAAAAATTACTAATAGGCTAAGGGCAGGCACGCTAAGAGTAAAATAGCTTAAAGAACTAGAATAAGAAGAGGACTTAGGGGTTCTAACTAGATTTAAAGAAAGGCATACTAAAGGTTGCAAAAATGTAGTAATAATGAGATATTTCCTTATAGATAGATTATATACACTTATAGAACTATATTAAAAGTGGTATAAGCAGCAATATAATAATAAGTAGGAAGACTTTTATATATAGCTAGATAAAAAAGTTATTTAAGACTAAGTAATTACGGAGAAACGTATAAGTTATATTAAAGGAGCATTAATTACAACGTTAAGAAATCTAGAAGAAGGATTAGAGGACTAGAGAAGTAAAAGGTAAATTATAGTACCTATAATAAGCTACTACTTTTTTCTTTTTAATAGAGCCATATTAAGAAAAATAATTATAATAATAGAACTTTTTTTTTCAAGGCTAACTGCATATATACGATGCAACCGCCTAATAAAGAAACCTTCGAAACTAGCCTAATAGAGCTCCTACGAGCTCCAAAGGACTATAGAAACTCTCCCAATCAATACTATATACCCTAATTTGGCGTTAGTGGAGGTATACGTGGTGCTTTCCAGTATGCAGCCCCTAAAGCCGGATCACAATAAATAAACAAACCCCCCCCCTAACCCTAACGACCCCAATTAAATAACGCGCCCTTTAGGAACGCGTCCTATAGACTATACAAGCGGCAGAATAAACCTAGCAGGCACTATAGAAACGATCTCTTAATGCAAACGAGGAGCGTACTACTATGCTCTTTTTCCTTACTACCGCAATCACGACCCTCTGGGTAGCTTTTGCTACGTTGGCGGAGCTTATCTAGACCTAAGGAAATTAGGAATAATACGCCTAAGATATAAAGGCAATCCGGACAGACATTGGCGCCCTTTAGAGGGTAGTAACGATAGCTATAAAGAGCGGACCGGCGTCCGCAGGTCCGCAGTTATATGCATACGTTGCTGCCACTATACCCTTAATGCCCCAAGCTATAAGATAAGCTACTTATAGGCCTACAGAAGTAAACGAGATCACAATCCGCATAGGCGACGCTGCCGACCGCGAGGAGGCCTTAAAACAGAATAGCTAAGCCCTAGTATACAAGCTCCAGGCTACAGGACCCCTAGACACCCATAGGATATAGGCCGTAAAGAAGCTATAGAGTGGCGATATTAGGGCGTATGTTACGGACAAAGACGTAAGAGATAGGCTGCTATAAGAAACGGAGTGGACAAAGGTCCTAGGGCGCTCTGCTATACTAGCCGTACCGCTAGTACTAGTAGAGGTCTACGCGGTACCTACAAGCCTCGCCATCTAGGGCCTAGAGGCTAAGTAGACAATGGAGGATATAACAAAGCAGAACTCTACTATAGCGGGGCTTATAGTAGAGAGGCTAGTGTGGAAAAGGCTAGGAAGAGTCCAGACGGGAGAAAAGGTTAAATTGTTGCTTATTATAGGCGTATAGTTAGAAGAGGTAGCAAATGCGCTATTTAATTAAGGCCTCTTCCTAGGAGGAGACCACTACCTAGTTGCGAGATACGAGATGACGTTTCTAGTAACGTAGTGCTTTAATTGCTAGGGCTTTAACCATATAGCCAAGAGCTATAAAAGGGAGGCTAGATGCGGATGCTGCGCTAGGTAGTATAATACTAGCGATTGCATAAAAGACCTACTAAAGAAGTGTATTAACTGTAAGGCAGACTATAAGGCATAGAGTAGGGCGTATAGTGTTAAGCGGACGCAGTAGGAGAAGGCCGCAGCAATTAGGGCCTACACTTTAATATACTACGCTAGCGCCCATAAGGCGCCCGCGAGCGGATAGTAACCATAATTATAATATAAAATTACTACTAAAGAGGCCTCGCAACGAGCTAAGAAAAGAAAGCTAAAAGAGACGGTTACGTGGGAGAGCTCTGTATAGGCAGAGGAAGGCCCTTAGAAGGTCGGCCGACTACGGATTATTAACTACTCTAGGAGGGAAAGGGGCTAGAGGACCCTCTAATTAATACTCTAAATAGCGCTAAATAGCAGTATATATGCCCTAATTTAAGTCCTGGTAACCTAGGAGCCCCTACTAAGTATAAAGCTTAACGCGGAGATAGAAGTAGAAGCCTAGATCCGGAGAGAGGCGACTATAGGTACTATAACTACACTATAAGAGAAGGCTAGTATAGATCTATTATGTTAGGATACCAGAAACCGCTTATAATTATACAGTATAATACCAATAATAGTAGGAATGGCGTACTGCTCTAATTTCTACGGGAGGTAGAGCAGGCGGACCCCTAGCTAGATATACTGGCCATCTAGGAACCATAGCGTAATAATTAAGGAAATATAATATGTACTATAAAGTCTTACTACCTAGTATACGCGGGAGTTAGCAATATAAGGGTCTATTTCTATGTAAATAAGGCTATTAATATAAACAAATAGGCGCCTACGCACTACTTAGCGGACGCGTATATAATTAAGCTAAAGGGCCGCGAGCGGACTATCCAGATTTATAACATCTATAACCCCTAATAGATAAATAATAGCCTCCGCGTATTACCGGAGCTGCTAAGGGTAAAAGGAGAATATATATTATTAGGAGATTTTAATCTACACTACCCCTTTTAGGGGGGTGTAGCAGTAACGAGCGCAGATAACGCGGTGGATAACCTTATCTACGCCACAGAGGCAGCTAGCCTAAGCCTAGCCACTAAGGCGGGCACGGAGACGTAGGTAAAGGGCACGTTAAGGAGCACGCTAGATCTGGTATTTACCTCCCTATAGATTACTAATAGGCTACTATAGAGTTAAAGGTAGGACCGCTAGCATATAGGGTCCAACTATTTTCCTATTACCACGGAGGTAGACGCGGAGGCGCTAGAGGGGCCTCTGCCACCTAGGAGACCGCTATAGAAGAAGGCTAATTAGAAGGTAGTACAGAGTGAGCTAAAGGGCCGGCTATAGCCTCTATACAGTCTCCTATACAATATAAGAGACGAACTAAACGTACTAGCGGAGGCTATATACTAGGCTATTAAGAATACTATAGCAAAGACAGTACCTAGCGCGTGGCCCTCACTGTAAGCCTCTAAAGTGTAGTTAGAGGAATATACAGAGGTAGTAAAGGAAACCTAGCAGGCCTCCCGGACGTAGAAGGCCTCTTAATTAGTACCTAACTGGATTAAATACAGAGTTGCATATAATAAGAAGAAAAGGGCAATTAGGTGAGAGGCTAATAGGCTATAGAGGTAGACCGTTAAGAAGCTAATAGATAACTAAAAGGGGGTATAGAGAATAGCAAAATGGGCGCGTATAGCGGACGGGAAGCTAAAGGCCCTACTATAGTTTCCCCCCATTAGCAGGCCGGGAGAGGAAATCCTACACTATAGTAATAAGAAGAAGGCTACTATCCTTATAAAGCAGTTCTTCCCGCTGCCTATAGAGGCGGACCTTAATAATATACTAGGGTTTATATACCCAGAGCCACAAACTATAAAGAAAGAAATAAAAGAGGAGGACATTATTACGGCTCTAAAGGGGCTTACCCCTAATAAGGCCCTAGGCCTAAAGAAGATTACTAACCGATTCCTTAAGACGTGCGGAGAGCAGCTGGCCCTAGTGCTGGCTAAGCTCTTTAGCAGCTATATAGCAATTAGATATCACCTAAAGCCGTTTAAAAACTCTATTACAGTAGTTCTTTAGAAACTATAGAAGCCGTCCTATACTACAGCAAAGGCCTACTAACTAATTGCGCTGCTTAATACTATCGGGAAGCTGCTTAAGAGAATAGTAGCCGGCTAATTATCCAAAATTGCGGAAGAAACGGATATACTGCTAGCTAGCTAAATAGGAGTAAGGCTAGGGCACTTAACATAAACAGCACTGGAGCTACTAACCTAGCAGGTGTATATAGTATAGAGGAGTAACCTAAACCTAGTAGTCTTACTACTTAGCTTTAATATTTCTAGGGCCTTTAACCAAGTCTCCTATAAAAGAATAATCTATAACATAAAGGCCTAGGCAGTGCCCTACTAGATAGTATAGTTTATAAAGTCCTTCCTTAAAAACTAAATAATAAGGCTCTTAATTAGGGGCTATATAGCGCAAATAATGCAGACAAACACGGGCATACCCTAAGGCTTAGCGCTGTTACCAATCCTATTCTTCTTCTTTGCCTATACGCTCCTACCAGAGCTATAAGGGGGTACCACTATAGCGTTTAGTTTTATTAATAACTCCAATATACTAATATATAGTAAGACCACGGAAGAGAACTGTAGAGCCCTAGAAAGGGCACATAAAGTATATATAACGTGGGCACGCCAGCACGGGGTAGTATTTGCCCCTAAAAAGTATTACCTCATCCACTTTATAAGGAGCTATAAAAAGTTTAATATAAAGGCTATAGTTAATATACGCGGCTTTACGGAGGGCTTAGTTAGCAACCTACGCATACTAGGGGTATAGGTCGACTTAAAGCTTAAATAGGGGCCATATATTAACATCGTTAAGGCAAAGACAGTTACCTAAATGGCCGCACTAACCCAGCTTACGGCCTCTATATAGGGTGCCTCCTTCTAAAAGGCGAGGACAATATACTTCGCTATAGTCCGGCCGGTAATCTTATATAGATATAGTACCTAGTACTTATCACCAGAGTAGATAAAGCCTAAGGAGATAAGTAAAGCTAAGCTACGCTAGCTAGACGTAGTATAGAACCTATACCTTCGCACTATTATAGGGGCGTATAAATTAACGCTAATAGCAGTACTAGAGCATAAGACAGGGTTCCCGCCGCTTTAGATGTACCTAAAGGAGCTAGCTATAGCCTACGCAGAAAGGACGCGGGAGGGGCCAGTAAGAGAGTATATTAAAAAGGAGTGCAACACTATACGGGCTATAATAGCCTACTAGCTCCGGCCTAGAATAAAGCTACTAATACAGCCTACCAGACGGGATAAGCTTAAAAGGATAGCAGCTACTATCTTAGGGATAAATAAGCGGCCAGCGGACCTATCTAAAGCGCAGTATAGGAAGAGCAGAAGGGCTAAGGTATAAAAGGCGTTTAAAAAGCGGTAGAAAGGGAAGTAGGAAAAGTACTAGAATATACTTACCCACTATATAACGGCCTAGGCCGAGCTATAGAATAAGAAGGTCTTTAAACGCTATATAAAGCTTATTAAGGTAAAGAGTATAATTAATACACTACTTAGAACTAAGTATATAGGGCTTAACAAATACCTCTACCACTAAAAAGTACTAGGGCACCTAACACCGGCCTACCTATACGGCCATAACCAACAATTAACGATGCACGTAGTAGTATTCTGCCCTAGATATACCGCTAGCTAAGTAGAAATATATTACCGTACCAGAACATCCTTATATAAAGAACTCCTAACTAAGCCTAAGGTTACTAAGGTGGTTGCGGACTAGTTTATATAGACAAACCTCCTACTATACCTCTTACTAGCTAGAAAGCTGGCTAGGGCAAAGGTGTTACGGACGCTTTAAGTACGATGTTACGACTACTTAGAGAAGAGTCGGAAGAAGCTAGTTGGTTAATACAAGCACGGTCTAGGATGGAACCGGTAGAACTATGTGACGAGGAATAGTAGTACAAGTTACATGATGTACTACGTAAGGAACGTAGAGAATGAACGGAACGTACGTACCTTATATACCTCACGTATATTACGTATAAGAAGGATTTTATAGGAGTACGGTCGTGTATTTAAAGGACCTTAATCCCTACCTAGATAGTTCTTTCCTTATAGTGATTCTTAGAATATAATTAAAGTTAATCTATTAGGCAACCACTCCACTAGTTATTATTACGTTATTAACTTTACGCATTACCTACACACCGAGCCCATTAATAGGACCTACCGTAGTACTTGCTACAAGGTTCTGTTATATAATTACTACTAGGTTATAGTATCGAAAGTTAAACAATATGCCACTAAAAGCAGCCACTATGACGCCATCGACGGCGGCAACTACTTTAAGGTTAGGAGGTAATACTAGTATAGCAGATACTAACTTATAACAACCTATAACGGTCGGATAACTATAGAAAATAGTTAACTAGTTAACAGAAAATAATACGGCACTTAAATAAAGGGTTAATGGGATAGGAGCAGTAAAGGTTAAGTTACTATTAATTAAAAGATTCTTAGAAGAAAGATTAAAGCTTAAAGGATTCCTTATATAAATGCACTTTAAGGTTGCGCAAGAGGGAGTAAAGCTAGTAATACCTATAGATCAAATAGCGTATGTAGGATTGTTCTTATTAAGAAGAGCACTTAAATAGTTTAAGCCTTACCTTATAGAGATACAAGCAAATAGAATAACAATAACGAACTAGGAAGTACGGTTTATATTCTTAAGCTGGAATGGATTTATAGAGCGACTTACACAGATGTTTGGAGACCTAAAGGCAACAACCACGGCGGAAAGAAAGCTTTAAGACATTATACAATAAACCTTAGCCATTAAATACATAACGCAGTTCCAAACGCTAGCAACATAAGTTAAGTGGAATAACAGGGCGCTTATAGCATAGTATAAACAGGGACTTAAGGCTAAAGTCTAGAATGTAATTATTCTAATAGAAGATACGGACACCCTAAGGGAGTTAATAGATTAAGTAATAAAGATTAATAATAGGATCTACTAAAGGGAACAGACTAAGAGAGGTTAGGATAAAGTTCTACAGTTATATAAGGCGCAGAGTACGCATTAACCAAAGCTAAGTCAGAAACTATGGTATGGCGCAGAGCTAATAAACCTAAGTGGTACCAAAGAAACCTATAAAAGATAGAGTAAGATACTATAGAAACTAAGAGGACAAGGATTAAGTGATTAAAGGTCTAGGAAGTAGAGGCCGAATTAGGGATCTTAGTAGCAGAAGATATTTAGGCGGACTCTATAATAAGAGAAATAGTTCAAAAAGGGAGCTTATATAAATTGCGGAAAATAGGGTTATTTCGCTAGAGATTATAAAGATAGTTAGAGTTACTATATAATAAAGGGAACCGGACTAGCAGACGGCATATACGTATAGAGGGATAATAATACACTACGAGGAACAAAGGATTGTTCAATTAACTACTTTACGTTTTACTACAATAACGCATGCCGAATTTATAAGGACGCCAAGTATAGCGTAAGCTATTAGCTATAGGAACTCAGTTTAGAGAAACTAAGAGCTACCTAAGACTATAAAGAGCAAGATAGGCTTTATAAATGCGATAAAGATCTAACAGCAACTTTCAGTACAGTATTAATAAGGCAGTATTTAGAAAGGGACTTCGGGAAAAATCCATTCAGTAATGTCAAGAAAGAAGATCTTAAGACATTAGCATTAGAAGTAGAGACTAAGACCGCTATAGAGCAAGGTTTAGTAACGGGCATTATAACACCGTTAGATACGGCATCCATCGCTTTATAAGACGGCAGGAAGAGTATCTTATAAAGATTAAGCAAGCAGACAACTGCTAGTGCTAATTCACCACTTAATAAAGGCAAAAGGCTAAAGGCTTAAGATTCTTAAAACAAGATAAGAGAGATCTAAGATTCTATAGACAGGATAAGGATAGCTTAAGGACCTATAACGGACGAAAACCAATAGAGTAGGGTAATAGCTCAGTTTAAAGATATATAAATAAGCTTGGGACAGAGTTTCCTATAGGCATTAAATTCTTAAAATAAGATAGATAAGATTTAAGACTCTTAAGATAAGATGAGAATACTATAGATGCCTAGTTAGACTAAGGCGGGAGCTAAGCTTAAGTTAGAAGTAAGCTCAGGATTAAAGAATTTAAGGGACTAAGAATTTGGAGTATAAATAAGGACACCTACAGGCAAGAGGTAAGGAGCTTTTTTATAGATTAGAGAATCTATAATCTAGGCAGCAGTTAGACTAGGAGACAGATATATAGACCCAGAGGACTTACTAATTAAATATAGTATTTAGCCTAAAGATTAAAAAGTTAATACTAAGATTAAGAAGTATAAAGACTTTAAGGATCCACTTATAAGACGCAAAAGAAAAGAAACTATAGAGGAATTTAGAGCGAGAATTACCTTATAGTAAGAGTAGACACTAGATAAGAGATCTAGTCTACTA
>Ga0307515_10004656_pt1 | contig 28166 bp, 21 predicted proteins | sample 17_EM_MG_FD_194513 | JGI IMG/M metagenome (GOLD analysis project Ga0307515, IMG submission 194513) | Populus trichocarpa ectomycorrhiza microbial communities from riparian zone in the Pacific Northwest, United States - 17_EM | ecosystem: Host-associated > Plants > Roots > Unclassified | place... | reverse complement strand
AGCGACGCTTCTACCGAAGCGTCCACATCCGGCGTGGTGGGGGGAAAGCGGTTCGGGGGGTAGGTGGTCTTGTCCATGGCCTTCAGCTTGCCGCGGCCGCCGCCGGGGCACCATGGGACATCAGCCGCAATGGTTGTCGGCATGCTCCTACAAAGCTTGTGTGCAGATGTGAGCCGCGTGAACAGACCTCGCTGTCGTTCGATGCGCTGCGGGCCAATGCGAGCCGCGTGCGTGCAGCTAACGCAGCGCGTCGTAGACCAGCTTGCTGCCAGTGAGCGCCATGCCGATGTGGAACAGGCGATAGAACCAGGTCGAGTCGATGCGCCTCACGACCTTCAAGCCCAACCACACGCCGATCAGTGCGAACGGCGCCAACGCCAGCGAGGTCGACAAGTTGCGCAAGTCGATCAACCCGAGCCAGGCGTAAGGCACCCATTTGCTGGCATTGATCGCCGCGAAGAAGACCGACATCGTCGCGGTGAAGACCATGGGTGGCAACTTCAACGGCAGCACATAGAAGCTGACCGGCGGGCCACCGGCGTGGGCCACGAAGCTGGTGAAGCCCGAGGTGGCACCGAGCAGCCAGCCCAGCCAGCGTGGCGGCGGCGGCGCGTCGGCCCGTGGCGGAAAGGCCAGCCGGATGGCCAGGAACGCCAGCGTGACCACGCCGACGATGCCGGCCACCGTCTTGGCCGACAGCACACCGAACAGCAGCGTGCCAATCAAAGTGCCGACCAGTCCCGCCGGCAGCAGCAGCCGCACCAAGGCCTTGTCGCGCTGGCGGATGAGTGCTGCCAAGCCCATAGCGTCCATGATTGCCAGCAGCGGCAGCATGATCGCGGCGGCTTGCGGCACTGGCACGGCCAACGCCATCAGCGGCACCGCCAGTGCACCGAAGCCGGCGCCGAAGCCGCTCTTGGACAGGCCCATCAACACCACGGCTGGAACCGCCGCGGCGTAAAACCAGGGATCGGTGATCACCTTCAAACGAACGCGCAGGCTTCGTCGAAATCCAGCCGCGGATCGCGCGGATGCAGCCGGCTCGCATCACCGTGGCCCAGCGTGCAGATCACGATGCTGCGCTTCGGCGTGCCAGGCCAGAACGCGGCGTCGACCGCACCACCGTCGAAACCACCCATCGGCCCGGCGTCCAGCCCCAGCGCGCGGGCGGCGACGATGAAGTAACCGACCTGGATGTGCGCATTGCGGATCGCCGCATCGGTGGTCTTGGCCGGGTTGCCGGCGTACCAGGACTGCGCGTCGGCGCTCGGGAACAGGCGCGGCAACTTGTCGGTGAAGGCCAGGTCGGTGCCGAGGACCGCCGTCACCGGCGCGGCGCGCACCTTGGCCTGGTTGCTGCCCGGGTTCATGCACTGCGCCAGTGTTTCGCGCGCGTCCGGTGTGCGCACGAAGACGATGCGCAGCGGCGTGCAGTTGCCCGAGGTCGGGCCGAATTTCATCAGCTCGTAGATCGCCTGCAGCGTGGCATCAGACACCTCGTCCGGCAGATAGCCCCTTGCGGTGCGGGCTTGCGTGAACAAGGCTTCGGTGGTGACGTGCATGGCGCGCTGAGGGGGAAGGCTGCGGGGGCGACAATTGTCGAATGTTCCAACCCTCCCAGCAGGACGTGCGGCGATTCTTCTGCGAAGTCGCCGCCAAGCAGAAACAGCGCGCGCCACTGGCCGCCATCGAGGTGCTGGCCAGCGGCTGGATCGACGAACACCCCGAATACACCGGCGACCTGGCCGATGTCGACGCGGCGCTGGCCGCCAGCTACTCCGTCGAGGGCGGCAAGACCAACCCGTTCCTGCACCTGGCGATGCACCTGACGATCAGCGAACAGGTCTCGATCGACCAGCCCCGCGGCATCCGCCAGGCCGTCGAGTTGCTCACCGCCAAACGCGACTCACTTCACGACGCCCACCACGAGGTGATGGAGTGCCTGGGCGAGATGATCTGGGAATCCCAGCGCAGCGGCCGTCCGCCGGACGGCTTGGCCTATCTGGACCGGGTGCGGCAACGCGCGACGCGGGACTAACAAGAAAGCCCGCAATAGAGCGCGGCCCCGTGGCGGCGCTCCGGAGGAGTTGCCGCACTCCAAGTGGCGTGCGCGGATCCGGCTTTGCCGGTCCGCTGCGCGAGCCCCCTCGGGGGGCCGAGCCCGGACATGAACAGTCCTGAGGACTGTTCATGCCTGGCGAGGGGCCGGGCCTCTGGCTCGGCGCGGCCTGCAAGGCAGCCCCCGGAGGGGGCGTGGGGGTCACTTAACCACCACCCACTGCAACTCCATCCAGTTGTCAGCCCGGTGCACAACATTCACGTTCTTGCGCGCCGCCCACGGGATGAACTGGCGGTGCAGCGGGATGTGGTGGACCTGCTCGTTATGGCGCAGCATGGCCTTTTTGATCAAGGCCTTGCGCTTCTCGACATCCGGCTCCTTGCTCGACGCGGCGACGATCGCATCGAGTTCGTCGTCCTTGAAGTTGCCGCGGTTGTATTCGCCAATGCCCTTCTCGCCGCGGTTGCGGTAGAGCGATGTGAAGGTGGTTTCGGCGTCGGTGATCGAGCCGCCCCAGCCCAGCATGTACATCGACACGTCGAGCTTTTCCTGCTTCGGGAAGTAGGTCGCCTTGGGCATCGTGTTGACGCGGACCTTGATCTTGATCTTGTCCCACATGCCGGCCAGCGCGACGCAGATCTTCTCGTCGTTGATGTAGCGGTCGTTCGGGCAGTCCAGCGTGACCTCGAAGCCGTCGGCGTAGCCGGCATCGGCCATCAGCTTGCGCGCCGCAGTCAGGTCATAGGGCAGGCGCTTTTCGACCTCGGGGTCGTTGAAATCACCCAGCGGTGAGGGCATCACCGCGCCTGTCGGCGTGGCCTGGTTCTTCATCAGCTTGGTCTTGATCGACTCGATATCGACCGCCTGGTACAGCGCCTTGCGCACCCGCACGTCCTTGAACGGGTTCTTGCCCTTCACGCTGCTGTAGAGCAACTCGTCGCGGCCCTGGTCCAGGCCGATGAACAGGACGCGGTTCTCGGGCCCGTCGATGACCTGCACGCCGTCGGTGCTGCGCAGCCGCTCCAGGTCGTTGGACGGCGGGTCGAGGATGAAGTCGACCTCGCCCGAGATCAGCGCGGCCACGCGCGTTGGGTCGCTCTTGATCGGGGTGTAAACCACCTCCTGCACGTTGCCTTCGATCTTGCCCCAGTAGTTCGGGTTGCGTTTGAGCACTGTCTTCACGTCCGGCGCGCGCGAGCTCAGCACCCACGGGCCGGTGCCGTTGGCGTGCAACACGGCGTAGGTCTCTTCCTTGTTGGTGAAGTCCTGCGGCTTGGTGACCTTGTGCTCCTCGCACCAGGTCTTGCTCATGATGTAGACGGTGTTCAGATGCTCCAGAAAGATCGGGTCGAACTGCGACAGGTTGAATTCGACCGTGTAGTCATCGATCTTCTTCGGCTCGCCCAGCGCATTGGCGTAGTTCGCGATCTGCGAGGTCTTTTCCTTTGTCCGGTTGACCGAGAACACCACGTCGTCGGCGGTGAAGTTCTGCCCTTCGTGGAACTTCACTCCCTTGCGCAGCTTGAAAGTCCACTTCAGCGGGCCGTCCTGCTTCCACTCGGTGGCCAGCGAGGGCACGATCTTCAGCTGCTTGTCACGAGCAACGAGAAACTCGTACATCTGGCCGTTCATCGCATTGGTGAACACCTCGTTTTGCGACACCGGGTCCAGTGTCTGCACATCGCCGCGGCTGGCCCAGCGGAAGGTCTGGGCCTGGGCGGTGCTGGCACCACCGGCGGCCAACGCTAGCGCCAGCAGCGCTGCTGCATGAATTCGGGGCATGGTCGGTTCTCCTCGAGCCCCTCGAAAGGCGGGGGCAACCGGCGCAGTGTAGGCAAGGCCTATGCCGGTGCAAGCAAGGGGATTTCCCGGCCGCGTGAGCGGCCATCAGCCGGTCAGCCGCGCTTTGGCGCCAGCTCACCGGCCCACAGCTGGTCGAGCTGCGGAAAGCCCCAGGCCTTCGGGTCTTCGCGAGAAACGATCTTGTCGTTGCTGCCGGCCAGGTCCAGCATCTGCAATGACACCGGCATGTTCGACTTGGTCGAGAAGAAGACCTTGACCTTCGGCGCCACCAGGCTCTGCGGGTTTTGCTCGACCACCACCGCCAGGCGGCCGGAGTGCAGCTTGACCAGTGAGCCCACCGGGTAGATGCCGACCCCCTTCACGAAGGCCTTGAACACGACCGGGTCGAAGTGCCCTTTCCACGACGCCATCGCGGCGACCGACGAAGCCGGGTCCCAGCCGGTCTTGTAGGGCCGGTCCGAGGTGATCGCATCGTAGACATCGCACACCGCGCCCATGCGGGCGAACTGGCTGATGCGCTCGGGCGGCAGCCCGTTCGGGTAGCCGGTGCCGTCCATCCGCTCGTGGTGGTTCAGGCAGACATCGAGCGCCGTCTCATGCGCACCGCGGCCGTCGACGAGCAGCTCGTGCCCGCGCAGCGGGTGGGTCTTCATCAGCGTGTACTCGTCGTCGGTCAGCTTGCCGGGCTTGTTCAGCACCGCCGTTGGCATCGCGGCCTTGCCGAGGTCGTGCATCAACCCGGCCAGGCCCACCGCGCGGCAGGCTTCAGCGGTCAAGCCGAGCTCGCGGCCCAGCGTCACCATCAACGCGCAAACGGCCACCGAATGCAGGTAGGTGTAGTCGTCCTGGGACTTCAGCCGCGCCAGGCTGACCAGCGCGCCAGGATTGCGGAACACCGAATCGGCGATGTCGTTGACCAACGGCAGGCATTGCTCGGCGTCGGCAGCATGGCCCAGGCGGGCTTCGCTGAACATCGTTTTGACCTGCGCATGCGCCTGGCGGCACAGCGCCGCGGCCTGCTTCAGCTCTTCTTGCAGCGTGTGGCTGGGGGCCGGCGGCATGCTCGGTGCGGCGGGGCTGGCGGCACGTGCCTGTGCTGGCAAAGGCGCGACGGCAGGCTCCGCAACGGCGGCATCGGGCGGCTGTGTGGCGCTGGCGGCGCCTTCCGGCGCCACGTCGAGGCCCTTGCTGACGTCGATCCATACGCCCGCCAGCCCGCTGGCGCGCAGCTTGGCCAGGTCGGCCGGATCCCGGATGACAAAGCTGGTCTTCCAGAATGGGTGGTCCATCCAGGGGCCGTCCAGTGCATGCAGGTGCATGCCCACGCGGACCTCATCGACGGTGATCTTTTTGAGCATGGCCGACAGCTTCACGTGCACGCAACAGCCAACTACGCGCGCACCATCCTCTCACTTCGGACTATCGGCCACCTGGCCGCACACTGAAGGCCGAGGAGAAGGCCGCGGAAAAAGAAAAGCCGCTGAGACAGCGGCTTGACTTGAGAACGCCCCCAGGCGGCAGCAATTGCCGCCACCGCCCCCCGAGGGGGTGAGTCAACTCGGGAACGGCCCTTCGTTGACTCAAGCGCCCCGACATCGGGCATCACCAGAAACGTTCAGCGGAACTTGGCGTGCGAGACGGTCTTCAGCTCGCCCGGCAGGCCCGACAGGAAGCCGGCGATCTGCTCGATCTCGCCTTCCGTCAGCGGCTTGGCCATCGAACCCATCGTCGCGTTGGTACGGCCCACCAAGTGGTTGCCTTCGGTCCGGTAGGCGCGCAGCGACACCGTCAGGTAGTCGGCGTACTGGCCGGCCAGGCGCGGGTTGGCCGGGTCGGTGGTGTTGTTGAAGTTGGTGCCGTGGCAGGTCACGCAGACGGCCATGCGCTCTTTCAGGCTGGCCGGAATCTCGGCCTGGGCCGGCGCCGCAGCGGCAGCTTCCTTGCCGTGCGCTTCGTAATAGGCCGACAGGTCAGCGATGTCCTGGTCGGTCAGCGAGCCGGCGATGGCGCGCATCGTCGGGTGCAGGCGATCACCCTTGCGGTAACCCTCGAGTGCAGCGGCGATGTACTTGCCGTTCTGACCCGAGATCTTGGGCACCTTGTAGATCTGCGGGAAACTGGCCTGGTACCCCTCGATGCCATGGCAACCGATGCACATGGCGTTCTTCTTCTCGCCAGCCTTGGCGTCGCCCGTGACTTGCGCCTGGGCCAGGGTGGCGGTGGCGACGAGCGCCGCGAAGAGAGTGATTGCCTTGATGTTCTTCATCGCCTGAGTCGAGGTCATTCGAGCGGATCAAGGATTATAGGGGCGCGCCTATACTCTTCCGGCCCACCCCACCCTCCCCGGCACACCAGCCACTTTTCCCATGAAATTCGAAGGCACCGACAAGTACGTCGCCACCCCGGACCTGATGCTGGCGGTCAACGCCGCCATGACGCTCAAGCGCCCGCTGCTGGTCAAGGGCGAGCCGGGCACCGGCAAGACCATGCTGGCCGAGGAAGCGGCCTCGGCGCTGGGGCTGCCGCTGCTGGAATGGCACATCAAGAGCACGACCAAGGCCCACCAGGGGCTGTACGAGTACGACGCGGTCAGCCGCCTGCGCGACAGCCAGCTGGGCGACGAGCGCGTCAAGGACATCCACAACTACATCGTCAAGGGTGTGCTGTGGCAGGCCTTCACCGCGGAGCAACCGGTCGCGCTGCTGATCGACGAGATCGACAAGGCCGACATCGAATTCCCGAACGACCTGCTGCGCGAGCTCGACCGGATGGAGTTCCACGTCTACGAGACGCGCGAGACCGTGCGCGCCTTGCACCGGCCGCTGGTGTTCATCACCTCGAACAACGAAAAGGAGCTGCCCGACGCCTTTCTGCGCCGCTGCTTCTTCCACTACATCAAGTTCCCCGACGCCGAGACGATGGTCAAGATCGTCGACGTGCACTTCCCGAACCTGAAGAAGGATTTGCTGGCCGCCGCGCTGAAGAGCTTCTACGACGCGCGAACGCTGCCCGGGCTGAAGAAGAAGCCGTCGACGTCCGAACTGCTGGACTGGCTGAAGCTGCTGGTGGCCGAGGACATCCCGGTCGAGGCGCTGCGCAGCCGGGACGACAAGGTCTCGTTGCCGCCGCTGGTGGGGGCGCTGCTGAAGAACGAGCAGGATGTGACGCTGTTCGAGAAGCTCGTCTTCATGCAAAAGCACAACCGCTGACATGCTGAACGTCCAACCGGTGGTGCTGGAGCGCGCCCCAGTACGTCTCGTTCCACTTGCACTGGAACATGAAGAAGGCCTGAAAGCGGCTGCGGCTGATGGTGAGTTATGGAACCTGCGGATCACCTCGGTGCCGGAGCCGGCCCAGACGCGTGGCTACATCGAGCAGGCGCTGGCACAGCGTGAAGCCGGCAACCGGTTCGCATTCGCGGTGCTGGAGTCGACCACCGGCCGGGTGCTGGGCAGCACCAGTTATCACGACATCGTGCCGGCGCTCGACAGGCTGGAGATCGGGTGGACCTGGTACGCGCAAAGCGTGCAGCGCAGCGCGGTCAACACCACCGCCAAGCTGCTGCTGCTGCAACACGCGTTCGACACGCTCGGCGCCAAGCTGGTCGGCTGGCGCACCGACAACTACAACTTCGCTTCGCAACGCGCCATTGAACGGCTGGGTGCGAAGAAGGACGGCGTGCTGCGCCACCACGCGCTGCGCCGCGACGGCACGGTGCGCGACACGGTGATGTACAGCCTGGCGGCTGGTGAATGGCCCGAGGTGCGCGCGCAGCTCGAATGGCAGCTCGTCCGGCCGCGCTGAACTCGCGCGCGGGCTACAAACCCAGCTCTTTGAGGATCGCCTCGCGCAGCACCTGCGCCTCGGGGCTGCCCAGGCGCCGCGGGTGAGGCAACGTGACCTCGAAGCTGGCCTGGATCGTCGCCGGGCGCGGTGACAGCACCAGCACGCGGTCGGCCATGTAGATCGCCTCTTCGACGTCGTGCGTGATCAGCAGCACCGTGTGGCGCTCTTCTTCGAGGATGCGCAGCAGTTCGTTGCGCATGCGCAGGTTCATCAGTGCGTCCAGCGCCGAGAACGGCTCGTCGAGGTACAGGATCTCGGGCTTGACGATGAAGGCGCGCGCCAGCTCGACGCGCTTGAGCATGCCGCCCGACAGCTCGTGCGGGTAGGCCGATTCGAAGCCCTTCAACCCGACCATCGCTGCGTAGTGATCGGCCAATGCAGCGCGCTCGCTGTGCTGGGCGCCATGGTCTTCGCCGTTGAGGCCGAACATCAGGTTTTGCTGCACCGTCAACCAAGGAAAGACCGAGCCGTGCTGCGAGATCACGATGCCTTTCGGGCTCGGGCCGGCGAGCGGCGCGCCGTCGATCAGCACGCGGCCGGAGTCGGGCCGCTCGAAGCCGGCGATGACGTTCATCAGCGTCGATTTGCCGCAGCCCGAGGGCCCGACGATGGCGACGAATTCACCGTCGGCCACGGTGAAACCAACGCCGCTTATCACGGGCAGCGAGGCGCCCTTGGCTCCCGCGAAGGCCTTGTGCACGCTGTCGACGACAACCTTGTTCTTCTTAGCGGACATAGCGCCACTTCACCGTTTTCAATCGTTCCAGCAGGCGCGTGATGCCATCGAGCAGCAGCCCGATCGTGCCGATGATGATCATCGCGGCGATGACCAGGTCGTAGCGGTTGCCGGCATTGCGCGAGTCCATGATCAGGTAGCCCAGGCCCGAACGCAGCGCGATCATCTCGGCCGCCACCACCACCAGCCAGGCCACACCAATCCCGATGCGCATGCCGACGATGATCTCGGGCAGCACGGCCGGGATCACAACCTGGCGAAACAGCACCGAACGCGAGACGCCAAAGTTGGCTGCGGCGCGCAGATAGCGCCTGTCGATCGTGTGCACGCCGGAGGTCGTCTGCACGATCAGCGGGAACACTGACGAGATGAAAATCAGGAAGATCGGCGACAAATCGCCGACACCGAACCACAGGATCGCGAGCGGGATCCACGCGATCGGCGAGATCGGCCGCAGCATCTGGAAGATCGGGTTGAAGGTGCGGTAAGCGCCGCCGACCCAGCCCATCCACAGCCCCAGCGGGATGCCAATCAGCACCGCCAGCCCGAAACCGAGGCCGACGCGGTACAGCGACGCACCGATGTGCTCCCACAGCGTGCCGTCTTCGACCAGCTCCAGCGCGCCGGTCACCACGGCCCAGGGCGTCGGGAAGATCGCGCTCTCGGTCTTCACCACCACCGCCCACCAGACGGCGATGACCACGGCCAGCACCGCCAGCGGCGGCAACACCTTGCCCAGCCGCTCGCGCAGGCGAGCCTCGTTGCTTGCAGTTGCACTCAACCCGCGCTCCTTCTCGTTCGCCGATTCATCTTGTCACCCACGCGCCGTCCAGCGCTTCCATCGCCACTGCAGCGTTTCCCAGCCGGGCGCCGGCGTTGATGCAACCACCACGCTCATCTGCCCGCTCGCATGCGCGGTGCAGGCGAAGCTGTAGGTCGAGGCCACCTCGAACGGCAGCCGGAAGCTCTGGCCCGGCATGATCAGCACCGGGCCGAACTGCTGCGGCACCTCGTCCTGGTTGCGCAGCAACAGCGTGTCGTTCAGCGCCAGCGTCAGGTTGATAAGGTCTGGCAGGATCTCGACCTTGTCACCCGCCATGCGGCGGGCCCAGGTGCCCTTCGGGATCTCGAACAGCTCGTCGTGTGAATCGAGTGTGATCGGTGCGAACGCGGCCCAACCCAGGCCGGCGAGCAGAGCCAACGCCAGCAGGCCCGTGGCCCACGCGAGGAAGCGACCGAGCCTCACCTCGAGGCCAGCAGCAGCTTGAGGTCGTGGACGAAGTCCTTGGCCTCGTGGCCGTACGGCATCATCGCGCGCAGCCGGCCTTCGCGGTCAATCAGGTAGACCGAGCTGGAATGGCTCATGCCGTAGCCACCACCACCCGGACGGGCGACCTTTTCCGCGGCCACGCCGTAACTCTTGCGCACCGCCGCCAGCGCGTCGGGGCTGCCGGTGCCGCCAACGAAGCCCGGGTCGAACGCGCCCAGGTACTGGCGGATGCGGGTGATGTCGTCGCGCTCCGGGTCGACCGTCACGTAGACGACCTGCACCGCGGCTGCGTCGGCGCCCATCGCCTTGCGGGTCTCGGCCAGGGTGGCCAACGTCGTCGGGCAGACCTCGGGGCAGTTGGTGAAGCCGAACACCAGCAGCACCAGCTTGCCGCGGTAACGCGCCAGCTTCAGCTCAGCCCCATCGGAGCCTCGCAGCGAGAACTCAGGCGCTGCCTGCGCCGGCTCGAACACACCGGCCTTCAGCGCTGTGGCGGCGTGCGCGGTGGCGCAAAGTGCCAGCGCCAGCAGCAGGCTCGGCAGGAATCGGAACAAGACGTGCTTCATCACAGGCTGATCGGCGCCGCCTTGGCGGCCTTGGCAAAACTCTCGTCGACGTACTTCTCGTAGGCCACCGGCGCCTTCAGCGTGCCGGCCTCGAGCGACAGCTGCATCAGCTCCTCGAACTCGGTACGGATCATCCGCAGGTCGCCATAGGTCACGCGGTCGGCCGGGTTCTCCATCACGAAGCGCAGGATGTTCGGGTCCTGGTTGAAGAACTTGCGACCCGCCGCGATCGCCACCGCCTTGTCGCGGTTGCCCTGCTGCTGGTCCAGCCACTGGCCGGCACCGAGCACATGGTTGACCAGGTCCTGCACCAGCGCGCGGTCGTCGCGTATCAGCTCTTCGCGCACGGTCAGCACGCAGCAGATGTAGTTGCGCCACTCGTCGCGTGTCATGCGCAGCGGCGTCGCGTAGCCGGCGCGCTGCGCGGCGGCGCCGAAGGGCTCGCCCGTGCAGTAGGCATCCACCGCCTTGGCGTACAGCGCGGCCGGCATGTCGGGCGGCGGCATCTCGACGATCTGGATGTCCTTGGCCGTCATGCCCTCGCGCGCCAGCATCTTGCGCAGGAACAGGAAGTCGACTGCGAAACGACTCGGGATTGCGATGCGCTTGCCGGTCAGGTCCTTGAACGTCTTGTACGGCGAATCGGTGCGCACCATGATGACCGCGCCCGAGCGGTGGCCGAGCGAGACAATCTTGACCGGGATCTTCTTGTTCGCCAGGTCCATCACCAGCGGCGCCAGCATGTAGGCCGCCTGGATGTTGCCGGTCATCAGCGATTCCTTGATCTCCGGCCAGCCGTTGTACTTGCTGTACTCGAAGCGCGTGCCAGCGGCGCTGCTGGCGGCCCGTGCGGTGCAGGCCACCGGCAGCGTCAGGTTACAAGTCACCGGCAGACCGCCCACCTGCAAGGGCGAAGGCGCGGCCAGTGCCGGCCAGGCCGGCAACACCGCGGCCGCCGCGGCGCCGCGCAACAGCTGACGGCGGCCGAGATCCAGGCTCGATTCGCAGGATGGGGTCTGTTCGTGGGTCATGACAGCGCTTTCACCGCAGGTGCGGATTGTGCATTCTCTCTCCCTCGCCGGCTCAGCGTGGCCCGCCCGCAAGCCCCGCGTCATACTGGCGGGCTCACGGTTGACCATTCCGTCACAACCCGCTCACCCGGAGCCCGCATGGCCAAGAAGAAGTTCAACATCGACGCACTGTGGAAGGTCGAACGGCTAGGCACCCCCAGCCTCTGCCCCGACGGCGCCCAGGCCGTCTGCTCGCTCGCCCGCTACGACATGGCCGACAACAAAGGCCAGACCTCGCTCTGGCTGCTGTCCACGCTGGGTGGCCGGCCTCGGGCCCTGACGCACGCCGGCGAAAAAGACGCCCAACCGCGCTTTTCGCCGCGCGGTGACCTGATCGGCTTCATTGCCAAGCGTGAGCAAGAGGGCCAGAAAGACGACGAGCCACAGTTCTACGTGATCCCGCCCGACGGCGGCGAAGCGCGCCGCATAGGCCAGGTCGCCACCGGCGTCGAGGCGTTCAAGTGGTTCCCCGACGGCAAACGCGTCGCGCTGATCAGCTGGGTCCGGCCCGAGCTGCGCGGTGCCGCCGCCCAAGCCAAGGCGCACAAGGCCTACAAGGCGCGCAAGGAGACCGGCTACGCGACCAGCGAGGCGACCTACCGCTACTGGGACCACTTCATCCCGCAAGGCCGTGTGCCGCATCTGCTGGTGCTGGACCTGGCCACCGGCAAGACCACCGACCTGTTCGAAGGCACGGCCTATGAGCTGAGCCGCGCCGACCCCGACGCCAGCGCCTTCGACATCTCACCGGACGGCCGGCGCATCGTCTTCGCGCAGGACCCGTCGCCCACCAAGCCAGTCGACGCCCGCATGGCGCTGACCGAGCTGGACCTGCGCACCCGCCGTTTCACCGACATCGCCCGTGACCCCGAATGGGACTTCGGCCACCCGCGCTACAGCCCCGACGGTGACCGCGTCGCCTTCACCGCCTCACACCAGGAGCGCAAGCACACGATGCCGCGCCAGCTGGCTGTGTGCCCGCGCAGCGGTGGCCGCTGGGACGTGGTCAGCGCCGAGTGGGACCACGAGGTCAACGCCCCGCTGCACTGGGAAGAAGATGGCCAGGCGCTGCTGTTCGTCGCCGAGCAGCGCGGCCGCTCGCATCTGTGGCGCTTCGATCTGGCCGACCGCCGCGCCGAGGTCATCGTCGAGGGCGGCACGCTGGCCAGCTTCGACAAGGCCGCCGGCACGCTGGTGACGCTGGGCGACACCGCCGACCACCCGGCCCGCCTGACCGCCCACCTGCCGGGCGAAGAACCACGCCGGATCGAGAACTTCAACGACACGTTGCTGAACGGCTTTGCCTTCGGGTCGCATGAAGAGCGCTGGGTCACCGGTGCGCTGGGCGACAAGGTGCAGGTGTGGCTTTACTACCCGCCGGGTTTCGACAAGAAGAAGAAGTACCCAGTGCTGCACACCATCCACGGTGGGCCGCACACCGCACCGGGCGACCACTGGCACTACCGCTGGAACTACAAGCTCTTCGCGTCCTTGGGCTACGTGGTGGTCAACGTGAACTTCCACGGCTCATCGAGCTTCGGCCACGCCTTCCTGGACAGCATCACCCACCGCTGGGGCGAGCTGGAGCAGCAGGACATCGAGGCCGCGACCGACTGGGTGCTGAAGCAACCCTGGGCCGACCGCAAGCGCGTGTTCGCCAGCGGTGGCAGCTACGGCGGCTTCATGGTCGCGTGGATGAACGGCCATGTGAAACCCGGCCGTTACGCCGCCTACATCTGCCACGCCGGTTGCTACGACTGGACCGCGATGTTCGCCGACGACGCCTACTCGTGGCACGCGAAGGAGCTCGGCGCCTGGTACTGGGACGACCTGGCCAAGGTCAACTCGCAAAGCCCGCACGCCTTTGCCGCGGCGATGAAGACGCCGACGCTGGTGATCCACGGCGCGCTCGACTACCGCGTGCCCGACCAACAGGGCCTGGCCTACTACAACACGCTGAAGGCGCGCGGCGTCGAGGCACGGCTGCTGTGGTTCCCCGACGAGAACCACTGGATCCTGAAGCCGCGCAACTCCAAGCTCTGGCACGAAGAATTCTTCGGCTGGCTGGCGGCACACGACCCGGGGCCGAAGAGGGCTTGACTAACGACCAACCTCAGCTCCCTGGGGCATGGCCAACACCGGGCCCGCAGTTCAACCGGCGCGGCTGCGAAGCTCTGAGGCGGCCTCGCCGGCGGTTTCGTAGATGTGCGGCGAGAGCTTGCGCCGGCCCAACGCCTCGCCGAGCTTCGCGCGCATGAACGAGCTGGTGGTGAAGCGCGTGACGCCGAGGTAGTAGCGTTCGACAACGTCGCGCACCATCTCGGCGTAGTCGTCCTCGACATCGCGGGCCAGCTCGAAGCCTTCGTAGTTGACGATGACATAGACCTTGTGCGCCAGCGGCTCGCAGATGTCGCGCACTTGCTGCCGGATGGCTGTGATGGTCTGCGCCGTCCTGACCTCGAACTTCTCGAAGTTCAGGAACAGGATGTTCTGCGCTTCGTCGTAGCTGAAGCGATCAGCAAAGGGCAGGCGCAGCATGTCCTCGCGCAAGCCCATCGGCTCGTCGTGGAACAGGCGTGGGTCCATGGTCCGAAGCTCGTGCACGATCGGCTGGAAGGCCATGCGGTCGAGGATGTCGCGCTGCAGGTCGATGCCCGGCGCGATCTCGGTCAGCAGCATGCCTTCGCGCGTCAGCTCGAAGACGCAGCGCTCGGTGATGTAGAGCACCGTTTGCCCACGCTGCACCGCGTAGGCGCCGGAGAAGGTGCGGTGTTCCACCTCGTCGACGAACTTCGGCATCGTGCCGTCGAGCCCGATGTGCAGCGCGCCGCCGGCGATCGTCAGCTGCTGCTCGCCGGCCGAGAAGGTGCCGACAAAGACCACCTTCTTCGCGTTCTGGCTGATGTTGATGAAGCCGCCGGCTCCTGCCAGCCGCGGCCCGAATTTCGAGACATTCAGATTGCCTTGCCGGTCGGCCTGGGCCAGCCCGAGGAAGGCGATGTCCAGCCCGCCGCCGTCGTAGAAATCGAACTGGTAGGGCTGGTCGATGACGGCCTGCGGATTGACCGCCGCGCCGAAGTTCAGCCCGCCGGCGGGGATGCCGCCGATCACGCCGGGCTCGGCGGTCAGCGTCATCAGGTCCAGCACCTTTTCTTCGTTGGCGACGCTGGCCACGCCTTCGGGCATGCCGATGCCCAGGTTCACGACGCTGTTGGGCCGCAGCTCCATCGCCGCGCGGCGTGCGATGACCTTGCGTGCGTTCATGGCCATCGGCGTGATTGAGCCGGCCGGCACGCGCATCTCGCCCGCATAGGCCGCGCTGTAGGTGGTGGCGAAAGTCTGCTGGTGGTTGTCGGCCTCGGCGACGACGATGCAGTCGACCAGGATTCCGGGGATCTTGACCTGCCGCGGATTCAGCGCGTGGCGGTCGGCGATGCGCTCGACCTGCACGATCACCAGCCCACCCGAGTTGCGCGCGGCCATCGCGATCGACAGCACCTCCAGCGTCAGCGCCTCGCGCTCCATCGTGATGTTGCCGTCGGGGTCGGCGGTGGTGCCGCGCACGATCGCGACATTGATCGGAAAGGCTTTGTAGAACAGGTACTCCTGGCCGCCTATCGTCATCAGCTCGACCAGCTCGCCGGTCGTGCACTCGTTGAGCTTGCCGCCGCCGAAACGCGGGTCGACGAAGGTGCCCAAGCCAACGCGGCTCAAGTGGCCGGGCTTGCCAGCCGCGATGTCGCGGAACAGGTGCGTGATGACGCCTTGCGGCAGGTTGTAGGCCTCGATCTGGTTGCCCACCGCCAGCTGCTGCAGCTTGGGCACCAGCCCCCAGTGGCCGCCAATCACCCGCTTGACCAGCCCGGCGTGGGCCAGACGGTTCAGCCCGCGTTGCTTGCCGTCGCCCTGGCCGGCGGCATAGACCAGCGTCAGGTTGCGCGGCTTTCCGACGTTAGGCAGTTCATCCTCGCGGGCCAGGAACAGGTCCTCCAGCGCGATGGCCACCTGCTCGGCGAAGCCGATGCCGACGAAGCCGCCGGTGGCGACGGTGTCGCCATCGCGGATCAGCCGCACGGCTTCGCGCGCCGACACCACTTTGCCCTGGCCGCGCAACTGGATCGCAGGCACCACCGGCGGTCTGGCCGTGCCCGGCGTGGTCAACGCGTTCACTGGACTGCCCTCCGCACGGCGTGCCGCGGGATTCGCGCTTGGGCGCTTGGATTTGCGGCTTCTTCGGCAGGGACGATCTTGCTTCTCACGGCCGCTCCTGTTGAGTGCTGGTCCTGCGTGCTACTGGGCAGTCCAGCCGCCGTCGACGCTGAGCGTCGTGCCGCGCACCTGGTCGGCAGCGGGCGAACACAGGAAGGCGGTGATGCCACCGATCTGCTCCGGCGTCGCGAACTCCATCGAGGGCTGTTTGTCGGCCAGCAGCCGCATGCGCGCCTCTTCTTCGGAAATGCCTTCGCGCGCCGCCCGATCGTCGATCTGCTTTTGCACCAGCGGCGTCAGCACCCAGCCGGGGCAAATCGCATTGCAGGTGATGCCGCTGCGTGCGGTTTCCAGCGCGACGACCTTGGTCAGGCCGACCACGCCGTGCTTCGCGGCGACGTAGGCCGATTTCATCGCCGACGCGACCAGCCCATGCGCCGATGCGATATTGATGATGCGGCCCCAGTTGCGGCTGCGCATGTGCGGCAGTGCAGTCTTGATCGCGTAGAAGTTCGACGACAGGTTGACCGCCAGGATCTGCTCCCATTTGTCGTCAGGGAAATCCTTGACCGCTGCGGTGTGCTGAATGCCGGCGTTGTTGACCAGGATGTCGATGCGGCCAAAGGTCTCGACGCATTGCGTCACCATCGCGACGACCTCGGACGCCACCGAGACATCCGCCGCGCTGTGCACGACCCGCACGCCGTGTTCGGCAGCCAGGCTCTGCGTCAGCGCACGGATCTGCGGCGCATCGCCGAAGCCGTTCAACAGGATGTCGGCGCCTTGCGCGGCCAGCGCGTTCGCGATGCCGAGACCGATGCCGCTGGTCGAGCCGGTCACCACGGCTGTCTTGCCTTTGAGCATGCATTCCTCTTTGGGGAGTTCTGAAGCGGGGAAGCGGGGAAAAGCGGGCACTCGCCGTCAGACGATGCCGAACAGGTAGTAGGCGGCGATGACGACGAACACCGCCATCGTCTTGATGCAGGTCACCGCGAAGATGTCCTTGTAGGACGTCTTGTGGGTCAGCCCGGTCACCGTCAGCAAGGTGATGACGGCGCCGTTGTGCGGCAGCGTGTCCATGCCGCCGCTGGCCATCGAGGCCACGCGGTGCAGCACTTCGAGCGGAATGCCAGCCGCTTGCGCGCCGGCGATGAACTGGTCGGCCATCGCCGCCAGCGCGATGCTCATGCCGCCCGAAGCCGAACCGGTGATGCCGGCCAGCGTGGTCACGCTGATCGCTTCATTCACCAGCGGGTTCGGAATGGCCTTCAGCGCGCCCTGGATCACCAGGAAGCCGGGCAGCGCCGCGATCACCGCGCCGAAGCCGTATTCGGACGCCGTGTTCAGCGAGGCCAGCAGCGCGCCGGACACCGCTGCCTTGCTGCCTTCAGCGAACTTGGTGATCACCGGCCTGAAGGCGAAGGCCAGCACCGTCAGGATGCCCAGCAGCAACGCGCCTTCGACAGCCCAGATGGCCTGCAGGCTGGTGACCTGCGTGACCACCGGGTGCGCCATGGCCAGCTGCACCTCGTAGGTCTTGCCATAGAAGGCCGGGATCGCGCTGACCAGCAGCAGATTCGCCACGCCGACGACCAGCAGCGGCAACAACGCGATCAGCGCGTTCGGCAGCGCTTCGGTGGCCACCGGCGCCGGCTCGTTGGTGTGGCCTTCGCCATAACCTTCATTTGATGCGGCCGCCGCGCGGCGCCGCCATTCGAGGTAGCTCAGGCCGGCGATCAGGATGAAGACCGAACCGACCACGCCCAGCCAGGGCGCAGCCCAGGTGGTGGTCTTGAAGAAAGTGGTCGGAATGATGTTCTGGATCTGCGGGCTGCCGGGCAGCGAATCCATCGTGAACGTGAAGGCGCCCAGCGCGATCGTGCCGGGGATCAATCGCTTCGGGATGTTGCTGGCCTTGAACATCTCGGCGGCGAACGGGTAGACCGCGAACACCACCACGAACAGCGACACGCCGCCATAGGTCAGCACCGCGCAGACCAGCACGATGGACAGCATCGCGCGCTGCCGCCCGACCACGCCGATCACCGCTGCGACGATGGCTTTCGAGAAGCCCGACAACTCGACCACCTTGCCGAAGATGGCGCCGAGCAGAAAGACCGGAAAGTACAGCTTGACGAAGCCGACCATCTTCTCCATGAACACGCCGGAGAACATCGCCGGCACGGCCGCCGGATCGGTGACCAGCACCGCCAGCAGCGCGCAGACGGGAGCGAACAGGATGACGCTGTAGCCGCGGTAAGCCACGAACATCAGCAGGGCTAGCGCTGCAACGGCAACGAGAAAACTCATAGGGGGCACTCCTGGGAACGCAGGAGTCATCGCACGGAGCATGCCGACATGGGCCGAGCGGGCCGGACTCAAGGGAAAACCCCGTGCAGCGACGCGGTTAGAGCGGATTCGGAACCGGTTGCAGCCCCGCGCGGGGGCTGCCAGGCGCCTTCACGCGGGCGTGCCCGGCGGTCGCGGGCGGGTGCGGGGGTTTGGTGTTGTCTGCCGCGTCAGACAGTTGTCTGCCGATGCGTACGGCGCTTTAGGGGCCCTAGCCGCGCCGGACCGGTGACGCAGCGTCGGCCGTGTCGCGGGTGCCCAGCCCGAGGTGCGCGATCTTCTCGTAGAACGTGGCGCGCGAAATGCCCAGCAACTGCGCCGCGTTCGACTTGTTGCCGCGGGCGGCAACCAGCGCGCCCTGGATCGCCGTGCGCTCGGCGTCCGCCACCGCCTGGGCCAGGGACAGCGCCGCGCCGGCACTCGGCCCGCTCGCGCTGTCCAGCGTCGGCAGCACCTGCTGGAAGTCAGTGGCTTCGAGCCGGCGCGAGTCACTGAGCATCACTGCTTTTTCGATGACGTTGCGCAGCTCGCGGATGTTGCCGGGCCAGTGGTAGGTGCCCAGCACCGACAGGGCCTCTTCGGTCAGCTCGCGCTGCGGCAGCCCGGTGCGCTCGGCGATCTGCGCCAGGATCAACTCGCACAGCGCGTCCAGGTCCTGCAGCCGCGAGCGCAGCGGCGGCAGGGTGATGGACAGCACGTTCAGCCGGTAGTAGAGATCGGCGCGGAACTTGCCGGCACGCACTTGTTCCTCCAGGTCCAGGCTGGTGGCCGTGATCACACGCACGTCGACCCGTAGCACGCGGTTCGAGCCCAGCGGTTCCACTTCCTGCTCCTGCAGCACGCGCAGCAGCTTGGCCTGCACGCCCAGCGGCATGTCGCCGACCTCGTCGAGGAACAGCGTGCCGCCATCGGCGAGCTTGAACTTGCCGTCGCGGCCGCGGCGGTCGGCGCCGGTGTAGGCGCCGGGCGCGGCGCCAAAGAATTCCGCCTCCATCAGCGCCTCGGGAATGGCCGCGACATTCAGCGCCACGAAGGGCTTCAGGCTGCGCGGCGAGGCAGCGTGGATGGCATGCGCCAGCAGTTCCTTGCCGGTGCCGGTCTCGCCCTGCAGCAGCACCGTGGCTTCGAACTGCGCTGCCCGCCGCGCCTGGCGCTTGAGCTCGACGCAGGCCGGGCTGGAGCCGCAGACGCTGGCGAAGGTGTAGCGCGCCTTGCGTCCTTCGGCGACGCGGCGCTGCGCGCTTTCGAGCTCGCTTTGCAGGTGTTCGAACTTGGCGACCAGCGGCTTCAGATACTGCACACGGTCGTACAGCACGAAGCCGACGGCGCCGATGATGCGGCCCTCTTCGTCGCTCACCGGCATGCGCGTGACGACGAACTGCTCGGCGCCGAATTCCAGGATGTCCAGCAGGATCGGTTCGCCGGTCTGCACCACCTGGCGCATCAGGCTGTTCGGGATGATGTCCTCGACCTCGCGGCCCAGCGCCTCTTCGGCCGAAGCCAGGCCGAGCTTCTTTGCATACTTCTCATTGAGCCAGACCACGTGGGCCTGCGCGTCGATCGCAATGGCGCCTTCGCACAGCGACTCGAGCCGCGTGAACAGGGTCTGCATCGCCACGCCACGAACCTCGTCGGCGCTCTTGAACATGCGGTCACGCAACTTCATGGACTTGTCTCCGATCACCGTTCGAACGCGGTGACTTGTCTTGCTTCAGTCTCTGGATATTAGGTCGATTCGAGTCGCCGTCGTCCGCGGCGTCCGGGCAGACGCAAGCTGCCCAGGAAGGCCATCAGCTGGGCGTCGACGCCCAGCTGCGCTCGTTCGACGATGGTTTGTGCCTCGGCGATTGCCGGGTCTGCGGCCACTGCTGCGGCAGCCGCACCTGCAGCCGGAGGGCCACGTCGTTACCAGCGTCGACCTGAAGGCGCCTGAAGCTGCCGAATGGGAGCGCACCGCTGCCCGTCGCGCTGCTCAATGGCAGCGCGGATACCCGTGTGAACAGAGGTTTGTCTCCTGTCGTTGTTGGTTGCGCTTGACGGGTCGCGCTTCAGCGCGAACCCGGGGACGCTTGTCTTCAGTTCCCTGCCGACACAAGAGCACGGCGCATGCCATGCGCGCGCTGTCGGCCATTCAGCGCGGCCACCGAGGTGGCCCGCCGTGGCGCCGCAGCCGGCAGGTGTCTGAAAAACCGGACTCGCTTCCGGAATCCCTGACAAGCCGACTTCCCTGGGCGCCCGATGGTCTTGCTCTCTCAAGGCACGACCAGCGGCTCGCGCGCCGACGCGATCGGTGCCAGCTCGCTGTCGAGCGGCATCTCGACCCGGTTGCGCCCGGCCGCCTTGGCGCGGTAGAGCGCCACGTCGGCCCGCGCCACCGCCACATCGGCCGGCTCGGTGACGCCTTGCTGGGCCAGCGAGACGCCGATGCTGATCGTCACCGCCACGTCGCCCGCTTCCTTGGCGCTGGTCTCGACCGCCTGGCGCAGCCGTTCGGCCAGCAAGGCCGCGCCGTGCAGCGGCGTCATCGGCGCCAGCACGCAGAACTCTTCGCCGCCCATGCGCGCCACCGTGTCGACCTCGCGTGCCGACTGGCGCAGCACCTGCGCAATCCGGCTCAGCACCTGGTCACCGACCGCATGGCCATGCATGTCGTTGACCCGCTTGAAGTGGTCGACGTCGATCAGCAGCAAGGCCCAGGGCGCAGCGCCGCGGCGCACCCTCGCCTGCTCGGTGGCCAGTGTCGTCAGCAGCGCGCGTCGGTTCAGCAGGCCGGTCAGGCCGTCGTGGCGAGACAAGTGGTGCAGCCGCCGCACCAACCGTGTCACCGAAACGAAGATCAACGCCAGGTTGAACAGCGCCAACAGCGTGGTCAGTGCAATCAGCCCCACCACATTGGCGATCGTGGGCGCGGACAGCAGCAGTTCGCTCTCGCGAGGGTAGCGCCACGCTGCAGTCACCACCCGCGACGCGAACAGGAGCGCCGTCACCAGCAGCGGCCCGCCCATCAGCAAACCGACGAAGCGACCGAACTCGACCTGCGCCGGCTGCACGCCGATCCACAGGCCGCGCAGCAGGACGCCGGTGACGCAGGCCGAACCCAGCATCGCGCGCAGGTACGGGTCCATGCCCAACGCGATGTTGACCACGCCGAGCAGCGATACCGCCACGAGCATCAGCACATCCGGCCACCGGGCCGGCGACTTGCCCACGAACAACGCCAGTCCGCGGCTGACGCTGACGAAGCCCGCCACCAGGGCGAAGTCGGCAAGGGCGATCGGCCAGGCCAGGTGTGGCCCTTTTTGCAGCAAGCCGGCGACGGCCGCCATCACCCCAAAGAAGCTGAATGCAGACCAGTGCAGCGCCGATTCGCGCGACAAGCCCAGCCGCGTGCCGGCCAGCCACCAGCCGACGGCCGCCAACCCCAGCAAGATGCCAAGCACGACGAGCAGGGTTTGGATGGCGTCCATCAAGCGGCGGTGACTGCGGGGCTATGGTACGTCCAGCAACGAACGGGCAAGCACAATGTGGCACCATCGTGTCGGCCCCGTGCCTCCCCTCCCGCGCCCTGCCATGCTGACCAACTTCTTCTTCACACTGCGCGCCGCCAAGCTGCCGGTGTCGGTCAAGGAATACCTGACCCTGCTGGAAGCACTGAAAGAAGGCGTCATCGGCCCGTCGATCGACGACTTCTACTTCCTCGCCCGCACCACGCTCGTCAAGGACGAGGCCTTGTTCGACAAGTTCGACCGCGCGTTCTCGGCCTATTTCAAGGGCGTCGAGATGCTGACGGATTTCGGCAAGGAAATCCCGCTCGAGTGGCTGAAGAAGGTGCTCGAGAACGAACTAAGCCCCGAGCAGAAGGCCGCGATCGAGAAGATGGGCTGGGACGAGCTGATGGAGACGCTGAAGAAGCGGCTCGAAGAGCAGAAAGAGCGCCACGAGGGCGGCAGCAAGTGGATCGGCACCGCCGGCACCAGCCCCTTCGGCCACGGCGGCTACAACCCGCAGGGCATCCGCATTGGCGGGCCGGGCAAGAACAAGAGCGCGGTCAAGGTCTGGGACCAGCGCGCCTACAAGGACTACGACGACTCGCTCGAACTCGGCACGCGCAACATCAAGGTCGCGCTGCGCCGGCTGCGCCGCTTCGCGCGCGAGGGCTCGGAGCTGGAGCTCGACCTCGACGACACCATCCATTGCACCGCCGCGAACGCCGGCATGCTGGACATCAAGCTGGTGCCCGAGCGCCACAACAAGGTCAAGGTGCTGCTGCTGATGGACGTCGGTGGCACGATGGACGAGCACATCCACCGGGTCGAAGAACTCTTCAGCGCCTCGAAGAGCGAGTTCAAGCACCTCGAGTTCTATTACTTCCACAACTGCGTCTACGACTTCATGTGGAAGAACAACCGGCGCCGCTTCAGCGAGAAGTCGGCGACCTTCGACGTGATCCGCAAGTACAACAAGGACTGGCGGCTGATCTTCGTCGGCGACGCGACGATGAGCCCCTACGAGATCCTGCAGCCCGGCGGCAGCGTCGAATACAACAACGAGGAGCCCGGTGCCGAATGGCTGCAGCGGCTCACGCACGCCTTCCCGAAATACGCCTGGATCAACCCGGAGCCGCAAGGCGTCTGGCAGTACCGGCAGAGCATTTCGATCATGCAGCAGCTGATGCACCAGCGCATGTTCCCGCTCACGCTCGCCGGGCTGGAAGGAGCGATGCGCTTGTTGAGCAAATGAGCGGCACACGCGCGGCACGTTGGTTGCTCTCCCTGGTGCTCGCCGCCTCGGTCGTCGGGGCGGCGCCCGCGTGGGCGCAAGACGAGGTCACCGCCCCGTCGCCGGACCCTTCACCGGCATCCACAGCCTCCATCGGCGTGCCCGAGCTGGAGGTCATCGCGCCGAGCGAGTTGCGCAAGCTGCTCGAAAAACACCTCGATCTGGCCCGCGCGATCGCTGACCAACAGGCCGCGGCCGCCAACCGGCCGGGTGGCGCCCGCCCACCGGCGGCGCCGGCCTCTGCAGCCAGCGCCGCCGCGGCCGATTCAAACATCGAGATCAGCGACGTCGAATGGTCACGCCTGATCGCGGCGGCGCCGGCGCAGGCCCGCACCCTGGTGCAACCCGAGGGCTACTTTCTCGCCAAGGCGCGGGTCGAGCGCCAGGGCCGCCAGGTGCGGCTGACCTTGGAACCCGGCCCGATCGCCCGCGTCGAAAAGCTGGTGATCGAATTTCAGGGTGGCCTCGGTGATTCGCTCGAAAAGCGCGAACGGCGCGCCCGCGAGCTGCACGACCAGCTGATCGAGAACTGGGCCTTGCCGGTCGGCGCGGCCTTTCGCAACGACGTCTGGTCCGGTGCCAAGAGCGCGGTGATCGGGCGGCTGCGGGCCGAAGGCTACGCCGCCGCCAGCTGGAGCGGCACCAGCGCCGAGGTCATCAGCAGCGACGACCCCGACAGCACCGAAGCGCCGAAGGTGCGCATCTTCGCGGTGGCCGACAGCGGGCCGCTGTTTCGCGCCGGCGGTGGTCCCGGGTCGATCGCCATCACCGGCCTGGCCTTTCACGAGGCCGAGCGCGTGCGCGCACTGGCCGGCTTCGAAGAGGGCGCACCACTGACCGAAACCCGGTTGCTCGACTACCAGGAGCGGCTGCTGCGCACCGGCCTGTTCGACCAGGTGGCCGTCAGCCTGGACCCGGACGCGGCGCTGGTGGGCCAGTCGCGCGTGCTGGTGCAGATCAAGGAAGCCCCGCTGCAGAACGCCACCACCGGCCTGGGCTACGGCACCAACACCGGCCCGCGGGCGACGCTCGAATACACCCATCGCCGCGTCTTCGGCTGGGCCGCCACCGCGCGCAACAAGTTCGAGCTGGGCCGCGACCGCAAGGCCTGGGACGGCGAAATCTCGGCCCACCCTAACGCCAAGATGCAGCGTTACCTGGTGGGCGGCACTTACGAGTTGCTGAAGACCGACGAAGACCGGGTGATCTCGCAGCGCGTCCGCCTCGGCCGCGCAGAAGATTTGCCGCGGCACGAGCGGCTGGCCTTCGTCGAGCTCGAACGCAGCAACGAATGCAGCTATTCCGACGGCGCCTGCATCGACGCGCTGACGCTGAAGGCCGTGTCGGCCAATCTGCACAACACCTGGCGCCGGCTCGACAACGCGGTGCTGCCCACGCGCGGCGCGACGCTGAATGTGCAGGTCGGCGCAGGCTGGGCCACCGGTTCGGCGCCGACGCTGCCGGTGGAACAGCGGCCAGCGTCCGGGCCCTTCACCCGGCTGTACGGCCGCGCCACCGGCTACCTGCCCTTGCCGAACGGCTTCTTCAGCGAAGCGCGGCTCGAGCTCGGTGGTGTGCTGACCAAGCACGAGGTCGTGGTGCCCGATTCGCAGCGTTTTCGCGCCGGCGGCGACGATTCTGTGCGCGGCTACGACTACCGCACACTGGCGCCGGCCACGCCCGAAGGCGGCGTCACCGGCGGCAAACTGCTGTTCACCGCCAGCGCCGAACTCGCGCACCCGGTGTCGAAGGACCTGCCCTCCGTCTGGTGGGCCACCTTCATCGACGCCGGCCGCGCGGCCGACAGCGTGCAGGAGCTGAAGCCCGCGTTGGGCTACGGCGTCGGCGCACGCTGGCGCAGCCCGGTCGGCCCGCTGAAGCTGGACCTGGCTTATGGACAAGAACTGAAACAGTGGCGTGTGCACCTAAGCGTCGGTATTGCGTTCTGAGTACCGATGGCTGACGCAACCTCCCCCTCTCCGCCACAGGCTGCAGCTGCACCGCGCCGGCTCTGGCGCCGCATCGCCTGGAGCGTGGTTGGTCTGCTGATCGTGCTGATCATCGCCGTGGTGTCGGGCGGCACCTGGGTCAGCCGCAGCGAAGGCGGTAGCGCCTGGCTGCTGGCGCAAATCCCGGGCCTGCGTGTTGACGGGCTGCGCGGGGCGCTGCTGGGGGACGAGCTGTCGGCCGAACGCCTGCACTTCGAGCAAGGCGGCCATGTGCTGGAGCTGCAGCGGGTGCGCCTGAAGGGCCTGACCGGCTCGTGGACTGCCCGCCCCGGCCCCGGCGAGCCGTGGCTGCGCATCCACCTGCAGGCCCTGTCGGCCGAGCAGGCGGTGTGGCGCTCGGGCCCACCGCACCCCACCTCGACCACGACCCCTACCCCAACCGACTTGCACCTGCCGCTGGCACTGGACATCGAGGCCGCGCAGGTCGGCCGGCTGCAGGTGGACACGCTGCCGCCGGTGTTCGACATCCAGACCAAGCTCGCGCTGGGCGACGGAAACGGCGCGCGCCACACCTTGCACGCGCTGCGATTCCGCACCGAGCGCCTGCAGGCCGAGGCACAAGGCGAGCTGGCCACCAACCCGCCGCTGGCACTGCAGCTGAAAGCCAGCGCCCGCAGCCTGGACGGCGCGCCCACACCCTGGCAGGCCACGCTGCAACTGAACGGCCCACTCGCCAAACTGCAGGCCCAGGCCCACCTGGCCAGCGGCGACGCGAAAGGCCCGGCGCTAGACGCCGATGCCACCGTGACGCCGTTCGCCCCCTGGCCGCTGGCCAGCCTGAACCTGCGCACCCAGGCGCTGGACCTGGCCGCGCTGCAGGCCGACGCGCCGCACACCCAGCTGCGCGGCGAGGCCCACGTCAAGAGCAGCGGCATGGCGGCGCCGGCCGACGTCGACGTCACGCTCATCAACGACAGCCCCGGCCGTTGGGACGAAGGCCAGCTGCCGCTGCGCCGACTGCACCTGGTGGCCCAGGGCCAGCCGCAAGCGCTGGGCGACCTGAAGCTGCAGTCGCTGGAGCTGGACCTCGGCGGCGCCACGCCCGGCGGCCAGTTGCGCGGCAGTGGCGCGCTGCAGCCCAGCGCCGGCGCCGAGCGTCTGCAGTTGAAGCTGTTGCTCGAAGGCCTGCGGCCAGCAGCGCTGGACCAGCGCCTGCCGGCGATGACGCTGGCCGGCCCGCTGACGCTGGAGTTGAACGGACTGCCGGCGATCGACGCACCGGCGACACCTACCGCGCCGTCGGCCCCTGCATCGGCCGCATCGGCTGCCGCCGCTTCCGACCAGCTGGACCGCTGGCACGCCAAGCTCGACGGCCAACTCGAAGGCCGGCTGGACCCGCCCGCTCCCGCGGTCCGCAAGAGCAGCGGCGCGAAAGCGGCACCTGCACCCGTGGCCAAGCCAAGCGCAGCCGTCGGCCCGGCGGTGCAGCTGACCCTGCAGGCCGAGCTGAACCGCCGCCAGCTGACCTTGACCCAGGCCGTGGCCCGCGCCGGCGACGCGCGCGCCACGCTGAAGGGCCAGCTGACCCTGGGCGGTGCCGCCACCGCCTGGGCCTGGCAGGCGCAGGGCGAACTGGCCGAATTCGACCCGCTGCTGTGGTGGCCCGGCGCGTCGCCACCGGCCAAGCGTGGCCCCAGCAAGCTCAACGCCACGCTGGACAGCGAGGGCCGCTGGACGCCGCCGTCCGGCCCACGCGCTGCCAGCTCTAACGTGTTGGCCGGCCTTACCGGTCGCCTGGGTGTCGCGTTGCGGCCCAGCCAGTGGGCCGGCGTGCCGGTGCAGGGCGAGCTGAACGCCACGCGCGACGCCAGCGGCACCGCCAGCCTGCAAGCCAAGCTCGACGGCGCCGGCAACAAACTGGCGGCCAGCGGGCAAGATGGCGGCAGCGCAACCCGCAAGGTCGAACTGAACATCGAGGCACCAGCCCTGTCGGCGCTGGCCCCGTGGCTCAACAGCCTGGGTGCGGGCGACCCTGCCGCCTGGCTGCCGCGCGCAGGCACGCTGCAAGGCCACGCCGAAGCGCACTGGGCCCAAGCCGGCGCAAGCCCGCAATGGCAAGGCCAGTTGCGCGGCAACGCGCTCAACAACCCGGCCTGGCACGCCGACCGCTTCGACGTTCAGGCCCAGGGCACAGGCCTGGGCGACGGCCCATTGAACGCCACGTTCGCCGGCGACGGCCTGGCCTGGCAGCTGGCCCAGGCGCAAACGCTGCGTGCCGAGCTGAAGGGCAGCCTGCGCGAGCACCAGTTCAACCTGGAGGTCCTGAGCCCGGCCCGCCCACCTGCCTGGGCTGAGCAGTTGACCGGCGCGCGAACAGGCAGCGGCACTCGTGTCCAGCTCGCTGCCAACGGCCGCTGGCAGCCGGCCGCCGAAGGCAATCAGCCGTGGCAGGCCGGCCGCTGGCAAGGCCGCCTGACGGACCTGCAGGGCCGCGCCAGCGACGGCTCGGGCCAGCCGTGGCTGGCCGCCAAGGACCTGGCGCTGAACCTCGCCTGGGACGACAGCGGCGGCCTGAGCGAAGCCAGCGCCGAGCCCGGCCGCATCGCCCTGCCCGGTACCGCACTGCACTGGAGCGAAGCGCGTTACCGCGCCGGTGCGGCTGGCGGCCCGGGCCAGCTGGCGGTGCAAGCCAAGCTTGATGCGTTCGAGGTCGCCCCACTGCTGGCCCGTGCACAGCCCGAGCTCGGCTGGCGCGGTGACCTGGTGCTGGGCGGTGACATCCACGTGCAGGCCAGCGAGCGCTTCGATGCCGACATCGTCTTCGAGCGCCTGCGCGGTGACCTGAGCGTGGCCGACGACGTGCGCGACGACGCCACCGTGCACCGGCCGCTGGGTCTGTCCGACCTGCGGCTCGGGCTGGCCGCGCACGACGGCACCTGGCACTTCACCGTCGGTGCGGCCGGCGCGCAGCTCGGCGAAATGGCCGGCGTGGCCAGTGCCCGCACCACACCGCAAGCGCGCTGGCCGGGGCCCGAGGCGCCATTGAACGGCGTATTCCAGCTCCACGTGGCCAAGCTGGCCGCCTGGGGCGCGTGGGTGCCGCCGGGCTGGCGCCTGGGTGGCGACCTGCAAAGCGCGGCCACGCTGGGTGGGCGCTTCGGCTCGCCCGAGTTCAGTGGCCGCCTGACCGGCCGGCAACTCGAGGTGCGCAACGGCCTGCAGGGCGTGCAGTTCACCAACGGCACGGTCGACATCAGTTTCCACGGCGACCACGCCAAGATCGAGCAGTTCGAATGGCGCGGCGGCGACGGCACACTGCGTGTCGCCGGCGAAGCCACGCTGGGCCGCCGGCCCGAGGCCGACCTGACCGTGAAGGCCGACTACCTGCGCCTGCTCGGCCGGCTCGACCGGCGCCTGGTCGCCACCGGCCAGGCCACGCTGGCGCTGCGGCCCAACTCGGCCCGCTTAAGCGGCGAGCTGAAGTTCGACGAAGGCCTGATCGACTTCAGCCGTGGCGGCGCCCCGACGCT
>Ga0307515_10004655_pt1 | contig 28166 bp, 7 predicted proteins | sample 17_EM_MG_FD_194513 | JGI IMG/M metagenome (GOLD analysis project Ga0307515, IMG submission 194513) | Populus trichocarpa ectomycorrhiza microbial communities from riparian zone in the Pacific Northwest, United States - 17_EM | ecosystem: Host-associated > Plants > Roots > Unclassified | place... | reverse complement strand
CGTAGGATAAATAAAAAAAAGCTTTAGGCTGGCATACGGACGCAATATAAGCTCCTCTTGCTCGTTGGGCGATATATTAGTCCTTAGGTATAAGTGCTATGCGAATAGTACCTCTAGAACTAGTTGTTATAGTAGCTTCCTTAATATTAATAAGGGTTAAGTTCTGGCATTAGCGCTTTTATATAAGCGTGATCGCATAATCCTATTATTAGATAATGCCTCCGTTAAACTTAATTAGGTGTTCCGGTGTAAGTTACTCGCGTTCTTTAGTTAGGAATTTAGCTTTCTTAATCTTCTCCTATTCCGAAGCTATAAAAACTAAGTTAGCTAGTAGGAGGGTATTATTAGTCTATAAACCAACTATTCCGAAACTTATAGTATTATTAAGGTGAAGTAGGCAGGGGTCATAAGTGGATTAGCTCATATTTTGTTCTTTAATATAGTAGTTATGGTAAGTCTTAAATCAATAATTGCCTGCCTTAGGAATGCCGTATAAAGGTCTAATAACCTTTAAAATTATGCCTTATAAGACTCTAAGTGCTGTACTAAGTTTAAGAGGTGCTTTAATATAAAAGTCTCGGTTTAGTTTTGTAGTTAATTGTACATAGGCCTATAAAATGTCTCGTAAGTAGAGATATATACCATCGTTCTAAGTCATAGCTGTAATATAAAGAATAAGGCGTTGGCTGACTTATTAAATTATAGGTAATTAGGTTAGTATAAGGTCTTTCTTTAGGTCGTTATAGGCCTATATAACTAGTCTTAACTTCTTAAAGGCTTTATTAGTGCCGGGGTTTTTAATCTCGTTAACGAATCTAGAGTTGAATACTCTATTACCTTATGGTATATCCTTAGGGTTAACTAATTTAAAAACTCCTTTCTTAAGCAATCCCTTAATCTCCTTCTGGCGTAATACTGTAAACTAATTAGGATTTATAAGTTAATCATTATCCTCATCCTGTAGATAAATTAAGATGTTTGCGGTATTTACTTTAATAGGGTACTTACGTAGTTTACCTCTTCCGCGTTTAACGAGTTAAGGTCTAGGTTTAGTTTAAGGTTAAGGTTTAGGCTCGGTTTAAGGTAAAGGTAGTTTAATATTATCATCTTCTAGTTGCATATCTTCTGTGATTTCGGGGTCTACCATATATGGTTTAACAACTGTGCTGCGGAAGTTAGTAGGTCTGTGGGGAAGTTATATAGTACAGGTCTTATTTTTAATGCTAAGCAGGTTATGCGGACCAGACCAGTAGCTGGGTTAGCCCGTGGGTCCTTCTCTCTATACTAATATAGGTGAGTTAAGCGGTAGGTCATGAATCGCGGTTATCTTGGGTCCGTTGCGCATGTTAAGGGCATTTGCTACTTAGCGCTCAGCTCTAAGCTTCTTAACTTCTTCCATAGCCTTTTTAAGAGCTACTGCTTATTTTATAACCGTAAAATTGGGTGCGTCGGATTCCACTATACGTGGGTAAGCTCTAAATACTAATAAGGTAGGTATAAGACCATCAGGGCCTGTGGAGTCGTTAATTGCTTTAAAAGCCATTTACAAAGCCATATCTTTATTAATGTCCGGTAGTTCCGCAATAATGATATAGTATATACAACGGAGGGGGCTATAGTAATGTTCTACTATTCTAACTAAATTGTAGGCTTCGACAGGTACGCCTTTTATAACTATTCCGAGTATTATAGCGTATTATTTAAATTCTTTGCTTATAAAGTTCTTGCCTGCGTCATATATAATAATATTAGGGGGTCCTAGGTATATATTAATCTAGCACATTCGTAGTACGTCCCATATATACTTAGCGCTAATACTTTACAGCCATCTACTGGCTTAAAATTATATTCCTTCATTAACAATATATAGCAGAGGTGTGCCATCGATATATATAATATCAACCACAATTAAGTAGTTAAAATTAATATTATTATATAAGGTAAATCTAAATCTACCAGGCGACTTTCCATGTTTTTAATAATGGTGGCAGTAACATATAAGATGGTCTAAAGTCTTACTATTAATGTCATGCCCTAAGCGTTTAAGTATTTGTGCAAGACGCTTAACTAAAGGGTGGCTAAAGCGACAATATAGTCGTCTTAATTCAATATCAGTTAAGTAGTAAGGGTTTTAATTAAATAATATAGTTAAGTAGTTATACAGGGATGTATTTTAAAGGAGGAATAGATAGCCAAAGCGACGTATAACTGGTACTTCGCTCTAAGGGGTAATTAGTATATTTTTCAGGTTGTTAAAGTACACTTATAGTTAATCCATGTCTGCCAGGCAGAGCAAAAATAGGGTATCAACTTTAACGATATAAAACTTAATTATGCCGATTAGGGTAGTTACTTTAGTTAATCCAATTAATAAGGTTAATCCAATACCGAATTATATATTAACTATACCTTATATAGTGGTATTAAGTCTTTAGAATGCTAGGAATTAGCTATATCCTACTATAGATCGTTTAGATGCTCCTATATCAATTATTATACCTATAAAGTAGTCTGCAGTATAGCGGGACGTAGATATAGTTACATTATAGGTAAAGGGGTCCTAGTTGGTCATAAGAGGTATTATATTGTCTATAGTTATAACTAAATGGCTAAAGGCTTTATTAGCTAGGGTAGTAGCTATAGAAGTTGCTTTATACTATTCTACTTAGCTGAAAGAGGTATAGAAGTGGTCAATATCTAGTTAAGAGTTCTTGTCGGTTGCCTCATAATTTGTGTTAATAGTTAGTGCTTAGAAAGCTTCCTTAAGCTCTTCTTCTAAGTTAATATTGTTATCTTTGTAGTCCATAATATATTAATTAAGTCGTTTATTAAATCGGTTGTTAAATTTACTAAACTTATCTCTGTTGGCGGTTCTAAACTTAGCTTTAGACTCTTCTTATTCTTCTTAGGTGTAGTTTTATAATCGGCAGCCTTCCTTATTATATATAAAGCAACGTGGTTTATAACGTGGAGAGAAATAAGGGCGGGTGCGGTTGCGGTTATAGTTTCGGTCGTAAGTTTGGTTTCAATATTAATTATAGTTTCAATACTAATTATGGTTATTCTCCCTTCTAAAGTACCGACGATCTGTGTAGTAAGCTTAAGTTTAAGCTTACTCTAGGTTCTGTTTTTTATAAGCCGTAATTAAGGACTATAGTTTATTAATAAGGGGGCCTAGTTCTTAAGGTGGGTCTAATACAGCGAATTGGTATATGTGAATTCCCTAGCAAGATATAATAAGTTTATTAGTTAGGAATGGTGTTATTCATAGTTTTAGGGTAAGGCCATGCTATAGTTAGGAGAGTGTATCAATTAATATTTGGAGGCAATTGCTGGTCGATTTGTCTGTGTTCTTGTCCATTATCATCCTTAATAAGATTGTATTCTATTTACCAAGGTTCTTGCGTTCTAAGCTAGGGCCTTTAAAGAAATTGCGAAGGTGCCTGCAAGCGTCTTTAAATAAGAGATTACTGAGTCCGCTATTAAAGTACTGGTTCAAGGCTAGACCTATTAACATAATTGGTAAAGCTTTATTATAAGCCTCTTATAGAATATTAGATTGGTTGTAGATATTATAAAAGATAGTAAGTTTATAATCGAAGCTGCCATTTATACTATTATATTTAAGTTCCTCTATATATATCTTTACTGCGTTAGAAATCTCTTTGCCCTATCCTAGTATAGTTAGCATCTATAGGAGGGGAGCGGTTTAGGGTCGTGGGGTTACGTACGGTAAAGGTCCTACTAGTGTTCCTCCAGATAGTGGTGGGGTTATAGTCTGGACACTTAATGGTTATTATAGTTGAAATGGGGTTATACAAACTGTTGGGTTTTATAATACTTTATAGTTAAGACCGCGCTTAAGTATATTATTCATTTTATTTAACTAAAACCCGTTTCTATCTAGCTCATTATATACCTTATCTAAGTTCTCTTAAGTCTAAGAATATTAGTATTCTTCCTACGTTAATTTAAATAAGAGTTGCGCATATATTATACGTTTCTCCTTTATGCGTATATATACTCCTCCGTGTCGCAGAAAGGTATACATACTTCAAAGGTGCTGTGTATTTACTTTTAAAAATATATTAACACTAAATGTTTTAAAATCGTTTTAGAAGGAGGACTAAAGTCCATTATTTATTAACTTGTACTTATTATATTCCTATAACTTAAACAGTGTAAAGTCTATAAGGTCTTTGCTAGTTACCGTTTATACATTAATCCCGTTCCTCCATCGTTCTATTTCTACCTTCCAGTCTATAGGTATAGCCATCTTAAAAGAAATAAGGAAGGTGCGTAGAATAGTTTAGGGGACGGTTTAAGTGGTCGTTTAAGGGACAGTTTAAGTGGTGGTTGGGGTGGTCGCGTTCTTAGTGTGGTCGTGTTCTTAACGTGGTCACGTTAACTACTGGTACAGTGGTCTGTCTCTAGTTAAGGTAGAGCGTCAGACGTCTTCCAAATCCAGGGTAGATTTAAGGTATTTCCGGGTAAAGTGGAGCGTCAGACGTCTTCCAAATCCAGAGTACTTTAATTCTCTTTAACTAAAATAGGGCCTTTGCAAGGTGGAGCGTAAACGTCTTCCAAGCAAGTGCGTATCTCCTAATCTGTGCGCGCTCACTAATTAGTATTAGTATGACTTTTACAACGTGCAGAATACATATATCACAATGATATATACTATGCGGTGTTGTAGATAGATGATTCTCTAAGATCTACGCGTCGCGAGAGGTAAGGCTTGTCGCGTGTTCTCCTGTGACCTCCGTCAACCAATCACGATTTTCCATGCCCAACATGGAAAATCGCCATTGGCTCGCTTACCACTAGCGCCTTGGCCGCCCTCACAATATGTCTAACACTTCTAGCTACAGTACTAAAAGACTAACGTTAATACTAACGACGATTTAAAACTGTTATGTTATTGCCAGCTGATTAATATTAGGTAATTACTTACGCGTGGGGCTGGGGAACATAGTAGAGTATACTATGTCTTTAAGACTTTCGTTTTCCTCCGTTTAACTTTATAAGCGACTTTAATCTATATTTTAGTTATAGTTAGCACTTAAAAATAGAATAGTTAGTTTATTATTATGCTAGCCTTTACACTCTACGCTAATAGTTATTATAATATATATCCTTTTTATCGGAACACTAAGAGCGTTAAATTTGTAGGGGCTAGTATATTTATAATCGGTAAAGGCTATAGCTCCTATTCTAGAGGCTGAAAGAGTATAAAGTAGAACACTAATTAGGAATAATTGTAGATTAATATTATAGGAAGTAAGACAGTAAGGTGGTAGAGTAGGGGGTAAATATAATATAATTGGATAGATGAATATTTATAGCCTTATATAGCTAACCGTCTGCTATATAGTATAGGCGGCAGCCCTTAACTGTCTTAAAGTCTAAAGCATTATTATAGGATTTTATTAAGGCGCTCCTATCTCCCTTCTAGGAAACCTTAATTATAGGCGTTAATTAAGACCGTCTAGTTGTCCATATTAACCTATTCCATTACTTTATTATTCCATACAGTCTTACTTATTAATACTATAGGATAAAGTATAAGCTATTAGCGACTTAGTTAATTGAGATATAAGTACAGTAAGAGGGTCGCGTAAGCCTATATAATTGGATTGTTTATAAACGAGAATCTAAAGCTAGGGAAAGGAAAGGAGAAGAAGAGTAGCGCCGCTTGATGTTTTATAAGATCTTTATATTACATAACCGCAATATACAGCAATCTGTAGCAACTTACTAGTGTAAAGTTCTGCTATTATTTACTAGTGCTGTAATATAAGCTGTTAGTTATTAGAAGTAGGGGTAGTATTAACGATTCTACCAAAAGGGTTAATAAGCTCTTTGTTTAACTAGAAATATGCTTTTAATAATATATTTAAGATGCACTTTAATAGTAGGCTTTTGCAGCGTTACCTATAGACGTATTAATAAAATAAGTCCTAGTAGTTTAGGAACGGGCCTAATACACGGGCCTTTATTTAACGCTGTTAAAATAAAGACCTATACATTAGGCCTGTTCTTATAAGCTTTAAATTATATAAATAGGGGATAGTTTTATAGCTCTATAGCTTTAGTAAAGGGCTATAAAATAAGGTCCTATTTATAAAATATAAAGCTATATTGGTAGAGTTGTAGTAGGTATATTATTTTAGTAGTGCGCGATATTTGGCTCTGCGCGAGTTGCTTAAAGATATAGTGCCGTATAAGCCATTATTTTTATAGCTTAGCAACTGCCGCATCCCGCTTAAGGCGGCGTGTTTATTAATATGCGCCTGCGCTGTGCTATTATTAAAAGGGCAACAATGCCTAAGGGTTAAAGGCGTACCTAAGTATATAGTATTTCTTAATACGCAGATCTAGCCTCGTTCTTTAAACCCTTTAATTAGGGCTTATTAAAGGAAGGTATATACCTTTAATATACGTCTGGATAGTAGCGCTGGCACTATATAGTTTACTTAAAGTTTTTATTTAAATAGCATATAGCTTATTTACTGCTTTTTAAAAAGAAAACTAATTAGAGTGGAACTATAAACCCTAGTAATGAATTGAAAAAGCCTTAAATTAGCAAGAGTTCAGATACCGAGGCTACATTTACCCTAAGTGAGAAAATTCAAAATTAGGAACAATATAGTAAATACTTTACTCCTTAGGAAATTCCCGCAAGCATTTTAAAGAACTTTAGGTTTGGCTACTACTTTTCTAAAGTTCTAGATTATTTAGCTTTAGTAGGTAAAATCATTATAAAAGGGGCATAAATTTAAGGATAATAGCCGATTTAAGGAGATTAAATATAAGCGTAGTTAGTTATCCTATTTAAGAGTTAAATATCTTAATATTAATATATCTTAGTTAATTAGTATACTAATAGGTATCTAAGGCTTGTAGCGTTTTATAATAGCGATTTAGATTTCCGCGTGTTTTAATAGTTTAAGATACTATAAAACCGACTTTTATTATATAGATAATATAAGCTAATAGTTTTGGAAAAACGTCTATTCGATATGGATAATACTAATAGCAAAAAAAATAAGTATAGAATTTAGTTAATACGCAGAGATAAGGCAGATGAGTAATCGGAAAGGGAAAACCTAATTAATAAAATTGACTGCAAGCTTAAGCAATATGGTGAGTGACTTAATGCTATAAAAATTAGAAATCTAGTATTACTTACGTTTATAGATAAGCTTTTAGACTATAAACGGAATTTAATATTACTAAAAAGGCTAAGAACTTATATATATTATAGTATTATCAATTACTACTAGAATAAGAAGCCAATAGTAAAGTTAGAAACGGAGTTCCTTAACTTAGTAGATCATTTTATCATTTTATCTAGAGACTAAGACTTGAGTTTCTATTTAACACTTAAAAGATTTATTATAAAGTCTTATATAGAACTACTAAAGGTAAGATTCTCCGACACTAAATAGCTAGGAGTGTCGTTAACTATACCAGAATATATTTTCAACTCTTAGAACCTTAGCAAAAACCAATAATCCTATTATTAGGCTTTTAGATAAGACGAAGCTAAACTACCTTACAATAGCTATAGCGGCGGTAGTTTTAGCTATTTTACTTATAATTCTAATCTATCTCCTTTTTAGGCTTGTGGTTAGCGAGAGAATTAAGCTAGCTATTATACTACTGTTTTTCTTCCTCTTTTACGCCATTATATCCTACCTAATAAAGCCGGATAACTATTAGTTGTTTATAGCAACTGTAATATAAGCCCTCTCTAAAGCTATATCTGTTTCCTCCTTAGTATTCCAGAACGAGATTAACTAAATCTATTTTAGGTATTATATAGTGCTTGTTATATTCTTAACCAACCTTATAAGTAATTATTCTCTAAATAGATAATCTAGCGAAATCGCAGCTAGGCAACTTACTATAACTTTACTAGAGCCGCTCCTAGGATTTAAACTTTTATTTCTCCTACTCCTCTAGATCTCTTAAAGGTCTAGGTGTTTAGTAATCTCTAAACGTATAGCTATTGTTATATAATAATCCTTATAAGCCCTTCGTCGTGGTCTTAAAAAACAATCTTATATTAATTCGTTTGGCATAGGATAAAAGTATTTAAGCTACTATTTAAGTATTTAATAAATCCTCTCTATAATATGCCTTACTAAAGGCCTACGATAATTTTATAAACGTAGCTAAATTATTAGACTTTATAAACTTCTCTTACGCAGCCTGCTTAAACGTGTAGATATTTTAAAATCTAGCTTATCTACCTTTCTCTTATCAAACTATTTTCCTAGTAAGATCACTCTAATTAATGTAATTAATTACGCTACCAAAACGTTCTCATTTCCCTATAGATAAAAAAACCTACTACTCCGTTTAGTATAAGCCATATAAAATAGTATAGTAAAATCTCTTTAGTACGATACCGTTTATTCGGCCGAGCGTATCGTAATACTAATAGTATTATTATATTAAGAGTTACGTATTAGGTAAATAAGTAGGAAAAAAAGGAGCCTAATACCTAAAAAGGCTTAGGATATCTACCTCGCGGGCTAAATAGGGCCCTCTCCTATACAAATTCTCTACTGGTTATACCGATATTAGTAGTAGGTGCTTAACAATATTGCCAAAAGTTAGATTATTATAATATTATACCAAAAAAGGCTTAATTAAGGGGTGTAGATTATAATGTAGAGGTTGTTGTTATATACCCCATATCGTATTAAGGAGATTTTACTATATATATTTTTTAATCTGTTAACTTATAAACCCAACAGTATATATGCTCCCTTATTGATTACTATATTAGTAAATTACCTAAACTCTATTATAGCTGATATTCTTTACCTTTAGAACCGAAAAAAGGCTATATAACATTTACTAGCTCCGTAAAAGCCACCGGGACACTTTATTAGAATATATTATTTAGATATTATCCGTAAATTTAGGCTACGCGAGATTAAGTTAGAAGCTCTATCCCCTCTAATAGAATAGTATAAGGTATTGGTTTGTAGATAGGAGACCTTAAGGCTATTAGGGAAGAGGGAGGTCCTAGTAGTAAACTTTTTCTATCTATAGCGATTTGTTCCTATACAGCCTATATTAGTAAAGCTACTAGCTAAAGTAACTTTATAATCTTTATATATCTTTATATTCCTTAAACCTTACTTATAAGGTTCCTAATTTAAGGGGCTTAAGGGAGGAAATATTTCGCTAGTTATAAAGGGTGCTATATCTAGGCTGTTAGCGACAATGCTAGGTTAAAGTGAAGATACCTATAGGCTAGCACCCTATTAAACCTCCTACGCTATTATTCTTAAGATGGGAAATTATTTTAGGGTGGAACTTTTAGGCTATTGGGATTAAGATATATTAGTAGAGAACTATCTATCTTTAGAGCATAAGAGTATAGCTAGAGAAGCCTTACTATTAAATATTTATCCGTAAGTTTCTATATAATAGTATACTATTTATACCCTTATTATTATAGATTCTTCTTCTTTTATAGCTATTTAGAATACCGCGAACCTAATCGCTTATAATTCTTTTATACCTTTGCTCTATGCACTAAGTAAGGCCGCTTTAATAGCTGTGACTTGTGGTTTAAGGTGGCTCTCTAGGGTTTTTAGGATATTAGAGCCGTCTTTAACTATTCCTACACTCTACTGTATAATACTCTGCGTATATCGCGAGGCCGCCTAGATCTCCACGATATAGGTGTTATTATTTACCTATATTTACCTAGCCACTAATTTCCAACTAGGGGAGTTATACTTTTACTACCTAAGCCCTAAGTAATAGAGTTATTATTAAGGTTATGGCACTGGTTTAAAGGGAGATTTTTATAAGGAATGTGAAATGTTGTATTGCTATTCTCTTAGGCGTTAACCTCGTGCGCGTAGAGCTTTTTATTTGCTTAAGCCTTAATAGCGGCTAAGGGCGTATTTAGTTGCAATCTAGAGCTTTTTCAATCTGATGTTGATCCGTGCTTTTACTAGCGTTAATTAGTAGATAATTAGTAGCGCTTAATCTGGTGGTTATGTTTAATCTAAAATAAAGCTAACTGTTTGGTTGTGTAATATATCCTATACTATATCGCTATACAGCTAAAAAGATAGAGAGTATTTGCGGACTTAAGCAACTCTTGTGGGATCTAATATATATACTCTTATAGGTTAATTATTCTAATAAAAAGGCCTTGGATAAGGGTTAAAATTAGTAATATCTTTTACCTAATTAGACCTAAATAGCGATAGAAAGAATTAAGAAGAGGATATCGTATAGGGCCTGCAGCTGCTATAGTAATACCGTTGTTGGTAAGGGCGGTAGTGGTAGGAGTATAGTAGATTAGTGGACGGGCGTATGAGCAAAGCTTTAGATTTAACTTGACAATTAATCTAGAGAAAAAAGCTCCAGATTGATCTAACGCTAAGAGCTTAAGTTTAACTACTATATACGGTAAAGCGTGCGAATTTAACGCGGTTGCCGATTTAGAGGAGCTCTAGATTAGAAAGTCGCTAGATTAACCAAATATACGCCTTTAGATTAGATTAAGGCTTTAGATTAACTTGGTTCTAAAGCCTCCAGATTTAATCTAAAGCTGCAACCGAATACGCCCTAAGGTATTAACGTCCTTTAGGTTAACGAAGTCTTCTTAGGATAATATTTAAAAGTTAGGAAAATAATAATGGTTAATATGCCACGGAATAAAGTAAGAGTGTAAGTAAAGAGCAGCTTATTAGCGATGACTTCCTATAACATTATAGTAGATGGAAAAAGCCGTATTACTAAAAATTCCTCTTAAGTACTACCTAATAGGGCTCTACCTCTAACGTATAAGGGGGGAATATAAACGGGTTAGATAGCCCACCCTACTAGTACGGTAATAAAATAACCTAGTCCCGCTATATCACTTTAGACTCGCTTATTTTATTACTATACTAGTAGGGTGGGCTATCTGACCCATTTATATTACCCCCTTATACTTAATAAGCGAGTCGGCCACCTTAAAACTTACAAAAAAAAAAATCGTACCTTAATATCTTAATAACTACTTAATAATAAATTCTAAAAATTTAGATTTAGGCTTTTATAGACACTTTAGAGCTTCTCTTAAAGTTATATAGTAAATAGTTTAGTAGTTTTTAAGATATTAACATTTAGGGGCCAAACTAAGGCTAAATCGCTCTATCTTAAAAACTACTAAACTATTTACTATATAACTTTAATAGAAGCTCTAAAGTATCTATAAAAGCCTAAATCTAAATCTTTAGAATTTATTATTAAGTAGTTGTTAAGATATTAAGGTACGATTTTTCGATTTTTTTGTGAGGTTTAAGGTGGCTAACTCGCTTACATGGCCGACTTGCTTATTAAGTACGTTAATCGAATACGATGTTCCAAATTGGCTATTTATACTTAATAATTAATATTCTAATATTAGGCGCTTAATTAGGTTGGTCGTAATGTGACTTTTGGTTATATACGTACCTTAGCCCTAATTGGGAACACGATCTACTGCTAAATACCCCTATTTTACTTAATAGGAAGGACAAAGCCTAAGGACTTTTCTCTATTATTATTTATACTTAGGAATTAAAACCTTACATATATTCTTTTTTAATTAATATTTACCTTTTAATAATATTGCGGCTTTCTATGTCTTATTCTTCTTACTATCTATTTTATAATAACCTAAATCGCGGGTTAATTGCTATTATTATAGAAATATACAACACTTCTAAAGAATAAATAGGAAAGCTAAATAAAGAGAAGGAAGAAAACCCCGCTATTCTTCAAACTTATAACTTTATTAACAGTACTCTAGACTCGCTATACTTAGTAAAGGAGACCCCTACGCTAGAAGAGGATGCGTTAGCTTAGTATGCTGCGCTTACAAGTTTAAGAATTAAAGGTCTATTGCTCTTTAAATTTAGAAAATCTTATCACGTATATATTCGGTTAAAAGGCGTAATAAGGCTTAGCGGTATCTATTTTTATATATTTATAAGTTAGTTTAAGACCTAGATAGTTAAATATAGGTCTAATAACTATATATACCTTAATAGTATCTTACTAGGGAAGGGCGAGCAGAGGGCTGTAATCCTATTTAAGCCCAACTACGTCTAATATAGGGCTATCTTATTACGAATTCGCATTACCTATAAAACAGTTAAGATCCTAAGCAGTTTATTCCTTTCTCTATATACTTAACGGGCTGGTCTTAGATATGGAATTAATAATACTATATCTAAAGCTTCTAAAAGCGCTATGGGAAGCACTGTTACCTTAGCCGCTATAACCGCTTAGTTTAAGCAACCGATTACTATACGGTTGGATTTTATACTTCTTAAGCAGCTACCTATTATAAGTAAGAAGAATGCTTGCCGCGTAATATATATAAAGACTAGTTAGCAGTGTATTGCGGTTCTTTATCCTATGGATTAGAACTCTGCTTTTATATTAGATATACTTAAAAAATTCCTCTTATTAGTATCTATTTGTACCCTTTAAGTAGCTGCTAAACCTATTTTTTTTAATTAACTAACCTAAAGGACCGGTATATATACGCCCTAATAGATATAGAGATAGGATTTAACTGAGAGGAACTAAACTTATCTTTTTATACTTTAGTAATAAAACTTTAAGGGATATACGTCTTACTCTTTACTAAGCCTATATTATCCTATTCCAATTATTATACGCGCTCTTTAAATACTATATTAAAGGCATTTACTATAGGAATATAAAATCTTATTTAATAATCCTACGGCAACCGAGCTATGATGAGGCCGTACTCTTTGGCTTTTTTTATGGCTTAAACAGCGCCCCTAGTAATAAAGGGAGGGACGTCCGTAGTGTTATGCGAATTATTAAGAACTATCTAACTAGTAGAGATAATTACTATAATACCGAAACGGTATTACCTAAGTCTTTCTCTAATTTAGATAATTTCCCTAAGCCTATAGACTTATTTCTTTATTCAATTATTAGCCGTATCCGCTTAAGTACAATATGCTAATTTCTAACATCCTTAGACCTTTAGGCGGAAATTTTATAGCTTACTAGGGGGTAGATAGGATTATAATTTGACTATATACTAGCGCCTAAACTTTTTATGCTTTTTATACGCGACGGTAATAGAGGGCTTTAAGTGGAGACTAAAGGGCTATGTTAAATGCTCTGGGTGTGCTTATAAGTTAGAGGTCATCCTATTAATATACCCCTTTAGTAGGCTAAGAGGACCTTCTATAGTATAGACGGATATTACTTAGTAAAACTTGCTTAAAAATTATTTTACTATTTTAGACTTTATAAAGTCTGCTAAAAGATTAAAAGTAAGTCTAAGGAGGCGGCTATGCTTTAGTGTATACCTAGTTTAATCTAGATTAATATTTCCTTTAAAATTTCCTACTATATCCCTATATATATAGCAAATGTTACCTAGCTACTGGCCCTCTTAGATAGTTTGCCTTTTAAAATTTGCCCTTATAGTCTGTAGGAAGTCTAAGGAGTTACACTATATTAAGGTAAATATATTAATTAGAGCAGCTTCTACGGCCTTATATAATAATTTGGGTAGAAGGTATCTACTCTATTTAAGGAGAAGAACACTAATAGCCTAGGCGAGCGCTTTACTGGGAATAATGCCTAAAAATATATTCTTCTATCTATAGGTCTTCTATTATATAGCGTTTTTCTTCTTTAATAACTTAACTCGTATATAAAGTGGGATACTTGGAATAATATATGGCTGCCACTTTTTAAAACACGTTGATAGTATGAGGACTTTGGCCTCTCCGAGTTAAAAAATGCGATTAAAGAATTTAAGTCCCTCACCTTAAAAGGAAAGAAACTCGGTTCGTTTATATACTTTTATACTTAAGACTCTGCTATAAAGTATGGGAGCGACACCTCTATTAATTCCATTTGGATATTAACCTCGTTTACTAGAGGAGACTGCTTTATGTGGCGAAGAGTAAAGCGTTAGCGCCTCTATTACAGTCAGTCGTCAAAAGTTTGGGTCGCCTGGTCAATGCACCACCAAAAACCAACAAAACTCTCGATCTTTGTAAGTAAGTAGAGTCACTTCTATATAATAAAAATCTATAAAAGTTTTAAATAAGATAAATTATTACCTTTTCTATTAGCTTACCTAAAAAATTCCTTATTAAATTTTTTTTTTACCGTCTAATAGAGCTGGAAGGTAGGACCTCCCTACGCCTTATCGGATTTATTAGTAAATTTACCGAAATCTTGCCGAAGTTCGACGAAAACCAAAAAGCTCCAGCGCCGTACCCCATTTAATTAATATATACTTTTTAATAAATAGTTAAAATAATATAGAGGATATTTTTATATATAGTTTTTTTTATTTCTTAAGTTTTTTTACTTATTTAAAATATTTATTGTTGAGCTTTTTAAACCAAAAGGTGGTGAGTTTAGTGGTTTTTGGCGGGGAATTAGGTAAGCGACCCAAACTTTTGACGTAGTACTGTACATCAGCCTTGCGGAGACAAATGCGCATGGTTCGTGACTAATTCCCACTCAACCACAGATTTTGTTACCCTCACGAGTCTTCTGCAGGAAGCCATGTTGGATTCTTCACCACAAGAATCTGACCTCAACTTCGGGCAAGCTCAGCGATTAGATTTCTCAGGCATTTCTCTTGTGCCTTTTGCTGGCCCAATCGGATTGGAAAATGTTTTCAATTTTGCGAATGGTGATGTAAGCTATCTCGCTGAAGAACTGGCGATGTTGCTAGCTCCTTGCGGGAAGTGTTTGTGGGAAGCGCGAAATAGAGAGGCATGGATGAAAGAGTATGATGTTTATCTGCAACGCTGGAAAGGCAGGGGACTTCAGATGCATGAGTTTTGGCCGAAAGTGGAAGGTGAGGAGGAAAGAAAACAAAGGGTGCATGAGTGGGCGGAAGAAGTTGACGAATTCGGAATGATGATGTTGGCCGCGTGCATTATCCTTGCACGGATAACCCATGGAAGTTAGCTTGGCTATCAAGAGATTATGGATTCGAAGAGAGCTCCAGAAGTCTCAAGTGTGAGTGAAGATATAACATTTTAACACAGCCACCTGATACGCAGGACTTAAGATGCCTTGTTTCGCGCCTATCTCTAATGTTCGTAATAGAATGGCTGAATACTGATTTTTCATGAGTTTGCTTGTTGCAGTTTAATATCCCTCACATCGAAAGCAAACTCCTTCTCTTTGGAAATACTCATCCATTTAAGGTACATCCAGGTCATCCATTCCAGCAATACTGTCATTAACCAACCTCTATCTTTCGCGGTTTCCCAGCGCAAGTTGGCCTCTTTAAAGGCTGCATCAATTCGAGGCTTCCGTAGGTTTTCGTAATCTGAAAGAATTTGAGAAGTAGCTTTGGTTTCGTGCTGGCCAATCACTCGAGAGAATAAGATTACGTCCTCAAGGGCCAGTCCAACGCTTTCTCCCTGCGGAGGCATCTGTAATGGTTTCGTTAAATATATTCAAATTACGGATGAGATGGGATGTTATATTTACAGCGTGTGCAGCATCTCCCAACAGCATTATATTTTCAGCGCTCCAACGTCCTCCTGGAGGGAGCTTGTAGACAGGATAAAGAATGAACGATTCCACCTTCTTGATCATATCCTCCAGATATGGCATTGATGAACCACTGAATCGCCGTACAATTTCATCCTTCACCACTTCTTGATCTTTGCCTTTCACCGCCCAACCCTCTCTGCTACTAACATCCTTAGTCTCCATTACCGCGGCAACATATAAACGCGACTTGTCGGCATTGTAGTAGGACGTCAGAAAAGTGCCATATCGCCCGGCATGTGCTGCCGTCTCGTCGAACTGTAAATGTTCCGAAATGCCAGTGGCATCCAAGAGGCCGTAAGCGACTGCAATACCAGAGTAGAGGGGCTTTCGGTCTGCCTGAACGAACTTCATGCGAACGGAGGAATGAATACCGTCACACCCAAGGAGTATATCGCCATCTACTTTTGTCCCATCTTCGAAGGTAGCTTCAATCCTGTCCGCGAGCTGCCTCGTAGATTCGATCCTCTTCCCATACTGAACTTTTACTCCTTCCTCCTCTAGCGCCTCTAGCAGCACCTGAAGTAGATATGATCGCAGCACGCGAAGCGCACGTTGCTTGAATTTGGGCAAGTTATCGAAATTTACAGCGCCGAGCTTCTGACCTGTACGCTGGGAGATTACGTCGATATGGCGGACTTCGCATCCTTTCGGAAGGAGACGAGCGAGCACACCAAGATGTTCAAGGTAGCGCAGAGCATTGGGCGTCAAATTGACTGCGCCCCCAATTGTCGAAGGTTCAGGGCGAATCTCGTAGATGGAACATGATATCTTATTGAGGCGGGTAAGGGCGATGGCAGATGCAACACCCGCAATCCCACCACCGATGATAACAATGCGTGTTATCGTCATGGGTATAGCAGTCAAAGAAAAGCGAACGGGTTGTTAGGGGAAAGTAGACTGATGGAGCGACAGGAATCAAAGTTTCAAATTGAATGCGTACAAGATACCTTATTATACTTAGCTGAGGCTGTCAAAGCTGGATATCTTGCGTACGTATCGCGCCTATATCTATATTTAGTCAGTTTCGACGATGCTAGGAGTGGGTGGCTGTTCGAGTATCTATAGATTTGGAGTACGAACCGAGAGATCGAAAGACGATAGCGTCTAGTAGACGAAAACACCCTTGTCTCATGACGGATGACGTGGAATTGCTCAAAGTGGGTCAAGCTTGTGGTCGCTGTCGCGTTTGGATGCGAAGGATACGAGAAATGCGAGCTTCGTAGACCTGTGGCTTTCGGCCCCTGACGCCACTCACGTGCTAGTACAGATCGACCTTATCCCTTCGTGTGGTAAGAATTCATGCACTTTTCGTATATGCACGCCTCACAAGCTAATCTAGAGGCTCTATACCGTATAACGTCTTAGCCACCCGGTCGAGCCAGCCCAAAACACACCAAAATCTACCAACTTTGGCCTATTATAACTCTACCCCTATAAAATATATTTAAATAAAAATTTAAATATAGCTACTTACACATAAAAGAATTTTATTTATTATGTTTTAAAAATAATATTATATATTTTTAAGCTAATAAAATAATTTTTAAAATAATTTTTTTAATTTTTAATATTTGTTAATAAAATTATTATATTAGCTTAAATATATATATTTAAAAATATTATAAATAAAATCCTTTTATATATAAGTAGCTATATTTAAGTTTTTATTTAAATATCTTTTATAGGGGTAGAGTTATAATAGGCCAAAGTTGGTAGATTTTGGTGTGTTTTAGGCTGGCTCGACCGGGTGGCTAAGACGTTAGAGCTTGGTGTTAAAGTCTTGAGTCAGTACGGCTGCTCAGCAGCAAGGGTGCTGGCGCCTCATTGACGCTTGGATATTGCGGTGAACAGCAGCAACGTGGCCAGGAAGCCTATAATATTTAGTATAGTTAATTAAAAAGCTTCAATATTGTCGCCGTCTATTTAATTATTTAATTGTTAATAAATATCATCCTTATACCGCCTAAAAAATATCGTGCTCTAAAGCCTCTAAAGCCTCCAAAAGCACATTAAGCCTAGGAGTCCTATTCACAATCTTTTCAAGCGACGCAGTATATACATAATAGCCAGTCGGCAGTAGCTACGCAGGAGGCAGTGGTGCCAATTAAGGGTATTAAAGAGGCTAGGCCAAGCAGCTAGATAGAGGATATTAAGGACAAATTAGAAGCCGTTTTTAAGGCCCGCGGCAAGACTACTAAGGATAAGGCAGATGAGGTAGATAAGACTAAACTACCAGAGCTGTTAGCTAAAGAAGTTATAAGAATAGGCCTTTCTACTGTTCCTACTTTATGGGAGCCTATAGCTACTATTCCTAAACTAGACCTTAAAGTTATTAACCTTCTAGATAAGTTAATATTCGCCACTTGGCGTACTAGTAAGCCTATTAGTAGTATTAACGCGGATGTTAAATCTAATAACCTTCCTAATTAGGATAAGGATAGTAAGCGCTCTGCTTACTGTATACTAGCAGATTAAATTAGTATAGAGTTTGGCGGGTATAGATCTAGATAAAACTTACCGATTTAAGTATTTCTACTATTCTTTAGCATTAGTATATTTAAGAAGCTTGCGATTAATATAAACCTATATACAGCCTCTTAAAATGCTAGCGGATATTACTAATTAGGATAATATGCGGGTAAACGATTACGGGCGTAAAAGGAGACCTCTGCTAGCGAATTAATAATTTAGGTAGGGCTTATTATCTATATAGGCGTCTTTAAAGGCACTTAGGTGTGAGATCTTTAGGCTGTAGATTCTAAATATCCTAGATACTTAATTAGCTTATTTATAAGCCAAAAAAGATAGAAGTAACTTAAGCGCTTCTTCTATATCTTACCACCTCCACTAAAGGGCGTTAAACGTTAGGTCTTTAAGAAAATCGAGCCGTTAACAACTTCTTTAGGTAAGGTATTTAGAAAGTACATTATACCTAAATCTATAGTTAGCTTTAATAAGATAATAATAAGGTTTACTAGATAATCTACGGCTATAATTAAATTGCCTAGTAAGCTAGTGCTTAAGGGCTTTAAGATAATAAGCCTTTGTTAATATAGATATTACTATAGCTTTATATTTATCTTACCTAGCTGCTTTTTTAGGCTTCCTTCTTAAATAGATTATTAAGATATTATTTTCTTAAATACCTTTAAGTGCGTCCTCTACCTTACCTAACAGCTTCCTCTTTAGGCTCGCTAATTCTGCCTATTTTTGGATAACTACTTTATAAATATTCCGTTGCTCCAGGCGCTTTAACGGCTTAAAATTACTACAGCTAGTACAGCTTAATTAAACTTAAAGGACTATCTAGAGGTGCATAAAAGGGCTAATAAAAGAAAGGAAAGGCTACCGTTTAATTTTATTACAGAAGTAGTCGTTAGCGTAGTTAATTCGGTGCTTTTAATTATATAGCAGAATAAGAATTTAGTACGGTTTTTAATAATAGCTCACTTATATAGCAATAAAGACATTAATGAAGTTAATCGGCATTGGCCGCGGGCATATAATTCCTTCCTTAAGAAGCTAGTAGCTAATGTTTAGGGCAATAATTTAATTAAGAAGTTAACGCTTCCTAGGCTCTCTATTGACTATAATAACTAAATAGGCGGCGTTAATATTTATAATTAGCTTTAAAGCTACTACTATACGTACCTAGCTGCCTTATTCTTTTAGGCGCTTAATACGGCTATAATTAATACCTATATTATTAGTAAGAAGATCTTCCGGACATTAAGGAAGGCCTTCTAAACCTACCGCCGTTTCTATATACGATTAGCATGGAACCTCATTATTATAGGTAGTCGGTAGATAGGCCTAAATAAGCATAATACTAAGCGTCTTCTTTGTTAAAGCTTACTAAAATATAGGCAATATTAACCTAGTATTGGGCCTAGTTATAAAAATATTAAAATAAATTAAAGAACCACCTACGTTACTGCTAAAACTCTACTACCTATAATTTAACAGTATAAGACGCGAACTTACCATTCTATTAAAAGCTTTATAAAAAAGTAAAGCTATAAGCGCCTACCAAGGTGCTAGATATATAGATAGAAAGAGGTAAAGAAGCTTATAATAAAGATTAGGTAAATAGTATATAAATATAAGGCCTATAGGCTGCCTCTATACCTTCGGTGCTTTAATAACTTTTATTTAGTAGGCGACGACTAGGTAACTATTTTAGGTCCTTTACTTCCTTACGCCTCTAATATTAAGACTCTAAAGCTAATTAAGCCTTTACTATAGCCTCCTTCTTAGCCTCCTTTAAGCCCTCCTCTACTACCTTTAATTAATCCTCTATATTAAATAACCGCCAGTTAAACCGCTTAACTACTGTTTGTATCAATTTAATGATACAGTTGAGTCATATCCCGGGGCACGAAATACGTATAGTATCGTATGCTCTTTGGGATGGTGGTAACTGTCTCTTATATTGAAGTAGACTACGTGGTCTATATACTAATGCGACCTCCCCCTAATTAGTTAGTGCTTTAGGAGTGCACCAGACGCGTAAGTGAGTGGTTGGTGCACCAAACGCGTAAACGCGTACCTGGCGTACCGAACGCGTAGGCACGCGGTCGGTACGACAGGTGCTGTAATTGTATACTGGCGGTACTTAAAAAATAAAACCACCTGTGTATAGCCTCCGTAATTACTCTAGTGGAACTGTAAAACACAAAAGAAATATATAAGAAATCCATAGGGGATCCCTCCCAAGGTGTCTTCTAGGCTGCCTTCTAAATGGTACTTTAAGCGGGCTATAAGTCCTGCTTACGGTCCGTAAAGTAAACCGTACAATCTTCCGACGGGCCGTAAATAAACCATACGGCCTTCCGACGGGCCGTAAATAAACCATAGTACTCCGTTAGTCTCGTTCTACCTATTCTATGACCTTTACATTAAGCTTATTTGTGTTAATTAGGGGTTTAAGGGCTTGATACGGCTTTGCCTTAGTTATAGCGTCCGCTAGGTTGTCTCCGCTAGTAATCTATTTAACCTCCGCAATCTCACGTCGTTCGTAGGCCTGACGTAAGCATATTAGGTCGACCATAAGCCTCTTCTCCTGTGTTATACCTAGTTTAACTAGGTAGTTGTAAAGGGACTTTAAATCGGTGCATAAAACTAGGGGTAACTGCTCCAGTTATAGAATCTTCTAGACCGTTAATTTAATTGCGGCTGCTATATTAAATCCATAAGCTAGTGTATATAGTTTAGAAGCTAGTACACTACGGGTTACTCGTTTATACTTAATTAAAGACTAGTGCAGTATATTTACGTCCTAATTACGGTCCGTAAGTATAATTATAAAGCCGATTTATAATAATAGGTCTTTATTATTAGTAAAGGAGGCGTTTATAAATGCTAGTAAGCTAAGGGAACTTAGGTCTAGTGGTACAAAAGTAAGTCCCCTTGCTATATTGTTAATTTGCTACTAAATGCGCTTATTAAGCTGCTTAATATTTTCTTCTTACGGATCTACTGCCTGGGCCGCAAAGGATAAGTTATAGGTAGATTTAGGTTGGCAGACTGTGGTAATATAGGCGCCTCTTGCACGCTATGTAGCGTATTGGTCCTTTATATTTACGGTCTTATAGGTCTCTCTACGGGAACTAGTAAGGTCCGTAGGCTTTACTATAATAGGCTTTAGGTTTTAAGCTTAGCGTTCCTAGGTTAGCTAGATTAAGTTGCCCCTTTATATAATTAAGCCTCCGTTAAACTTAATTGGAGTCTGCTTAGTTAACTGCTCTTACGGCTTTACTAGGAACTTAGCTTCTTATAGTTTAGTTTCTTTAGCATCCGCAAATGTCTGGTCCGCTAAGAAGAGGGTATTATCTGTTTGGAGTCTAACAATACTAAGGCCGTTTAATAGGGTGTATAGGAGGCAGGGGTTATAGGTCAACTACTCCATCTTAAGTTTACGGACGTGGTGCTGGTAATATATCTTAAACCAGTGGTTTCTAGCTTCTGGCACTCCGTAAAGTGGTTTTGTAACCTATAAAATTATTCCTAGTTGCAAATTAAGCTCCAGTAGTGGTCGTATAAAGATATCCCTACTTAGGTAGATATTGGATTGTACGTAGGCTTATAAGATATTCCATAGGTAAAGAGCTACGGGTTTACTTTGCTATAGGCCGGGCATAAGTGCAAGTATAATCCGTTAGCTGACTTATTAGATCATAGGCAATTACGTAAAAACTAAGTTTTTTCCCTAGTCGTTATAAGCTTATATAACGAGCCTTAACTTTTTAAAGGCTTTATCAGTACTAGGGTGCTTAATTTTATTAATAAAGCGCAAGTTAAATATACGGACGCCTTGCGGAACGTCTCTCTCCGTTATAACCGCAAAGACGCCCTTTTTAAGTAGTCCGTTAATCTCTTTACGTTATAAGTCCGTAAAAGGGGTTTCCTATACTAGAACTAATATATCCGTAGGCGAAGATTATCTTACGGATATACCTATAGAGGTTAGATAATTCTCCGTTACGGGGTTCTTACGGGGGCGTCCTCGGCTACGCTTTATAGTAGGTTTAGTAGGTTTAGTAGATTTCTAGGGGACCTCTAGGGTAGGTAAGGGTGCTTCTAGTTTATTTAATTCGGCGGGTGTTTCTAGTTCGTCTGGCTCGGTAGGTGCTTCTAGTTCGTCTAGCTCAACGTCATGGGTATTTTTAAACCGAAAATAGGGTTTTACGGATGTGCTTCTGAAGCTTGTTAGTCCACTAGGGAGCTATACACAGCAGGTCTCGTCTTCTACGGCTAGTAGACGGTAAGGTCTAGTCTAATTACCGCTTTTATACCACACAAGGACTTTAGAATTAAGCGGGAGGTTATATACTAGGGTTATATTAGGTCCGTTACGGTAGTATAGGGCATTATTAACAGTTTATTTAGCCCGTAATTTAACTATTTCGGCCATTACCTTCCGTATTATAGCTGCTTGATCTATAATAGACGGGGCAGGGGGGTCCAGTTTACTTATCCTTAGGTAGGCTCTGTAAACTAAGAGGGTAGGTACTAGTCCGTCAGGGCTAGCGGTATTATTAACGGCTTTTACGGCCATCTATAAAGCCAGTTCCTTTTAAATATTCTTATACTCGTCTATAATAATCTAGTAAGCTCTCTATAAAGCTAAATAAGCTCGCTTAATAAGCCCAACGGACCAATGCGCCTTAACTAGAACGGCTTTTATTAATATAGCCATGGCCGTAGTATACTGCTAAAATTCCTTACTAATAAAATTCCTACCAGCGTCGTAGGTAATATACTTAGGAGGTCCGAGGTATATATTAATCCAGCAGGTCCGTAAAATGTCCTAAGTATATTTTATAGATATATTTTGCAATTAACGGGCGGCTTAATAGCGGGTTGCCTTATTAATTATATATAATACTAGACTGCCGTTAATGTACATAATATCCACGTATACTAAGTGGTTAAAGTTAAGGTCCTTATAAAGGGTAAACTTAAATCTACCTAGGGAACGTCTGTGTTTCTAGCAAAAAGAGCAGTATTTGGTTAGGTGGTTAATTGCCTTCTTATCAACGTTGTTATATCTAGAGCGTTTAAGGACTCTATGCAGCTTTTCGGCTAACGGGTAGCCGAAACGGCGGTATAGGCGGTAGATTTCCGTACTGGTGAGGTAGCACGGGTTATAGTTAAAAGATTCCTAAATATAGGTCTGTAAAGTCTCTCCCTATATAAGGAACGGGTGTTCAAATTGTCGTGTAATTGGTAGGGTAATATTCTTACTTCTTAGGGCAGTTGCGGGGCCGATTAGGGTATCTGTAACATTGTTATAGTAAACCTATAGTCTGTCTATATCCGTAAGGCAGAGTAGGAAAGGGGTATCCGCTTTTACTATATAGAAGTTAACTGGGCTAATTAGAGTCTTAACTTTAACTAATCTAATTAATACGGTTAAACTAATGCCGAATTAGACGTTTACGGCCCCAGTTTGTATAGTATTAATATTCATATTATTATTTACAGTAGTCTTATATGCAAGGTATTATCTATAACCTGTAGTAGACTTCTTAGAGGCACCTATATTGATTATAACGCCATAGAATTCTTTAGGGGTATAGCGTTCTGTAGTAATATATGCAAATAGGTTCTATTTAGGGTCCGTAACGTCCGTAATAGGTCCAACGGGTGTGCTTGTGGGCCAGTTTTTGGGTGTAATTAAGTATATAAAGGAGCGGTTGGCTAATACGGTCGTAATATTAAAGGCTTAGCTGTCCATAAAAGGTCTAAAAGTAGTTAAGAACGTCTCTAAGGTCTCCTGTTCCTAAGTATCTGAGTTAAAATTAATTATAAGGGCTTCCATTAACTTATTAAGAGACTCTTCTGCTTCCTCTCCGTTGTAGTCTAAGATAAACTGGTTAATTTATCTGTCAAATCTCTTCTTAGACTTGTTACGTTCTTCCTAGGTATGCCTTATAGACTAATATCCTTCCTTACCGCATATAAAGCACTTCTAGCTAGTTTATCTATGGGGGTATACTTTTATACGGGAGTTGCTGCGGGGGTTACGGGTGGGACTTAGTTGGTACGGGTACTGCCGGCGGTAGCGGCGGTCCGTAAAGTAGGCGTCTGAGTTAGTTTATGGGTTTTGCAGGTTTATAACGAAGGCTTAAGTACTATCTAGCGGGTTTAAGACTTTGTATATTATAATGGAGGACCGTAAATCGTTAATAAGGCCAGCTACGGTGTCTGCGGGCTTATAATAGGCGTATTTGCAGGGTTCTACTTTCTAGCAAGCTATAATAAGCTTATTGTACAAAAAGTCGTCCGTTTAGAGCTTAATATTAAGGCCGTGCTATAGGTGCCGGAGGTCTTTAATAAGAATTTGCAGGCATTCTATAGTCAACTTTTTGGTATTCTTATTAATTACGGTCCGTAGCTTAGTCGCATTCCATTAGGTAAGGATATTACGCCTATATTCCGGCCCTTTAAAGTAGTTACGTATAGCTTTATATAGCTTATTAAAGGAGACACTAAGGGGGTTGCTCTTAAGGTTAGTGTAGTAGTGGTTAAGGGCTAGGCCACGCAGTATGGTAGAGTAGGCTTAGCTAAATTCCTGTTTAGGAATGTCAGCCTTTTAACAGAGGTCCGTAAAGATAGTTAGTTTAAAGTTAAAGTTATCGTTTTCACCGCTATACTTAGATTCGTCGGTATAGAGCTTAGCTAAGTTAGCTAGCTCCTTGCCGTAGGTCTTTACTTAAGTGGGTTGCGGATCTGTAACTTAGGCAGGTTATAGATCTATAGCTTAGGCGGCGGGAGGGTTTTAGTCCATATTTTAGTTTATAGGGGTATTATGGTCCGTATTTTGGGTTACGGGGGTATTATAGTCCGTAGCGTGGTCCGTAACTTAAGAGTAGGGTATATTTTAGCTAGTAAGGTTAATTCTAAAGCCGCTTTAGTTTATAGGGCGAATTTAGTTAAGTGGGTTAGGTATAAGGCTAGCGATTATATTAAGTTTAGAAGAAGTAAAGAGTTCTTTTATAGCTTTAACCTGGTCTAGGATTTCCTCTTTAGTCTATTCTATTTGGTCCTTCTCCTATATTGTATTATATAAGGACCATGCAATAGTAACTTATTTATCCTTTTTAACCCATACACCTTGGTGATGTAAAAGGGTTCGTAGGTTATAGATGGCATTAGGGTTATAAGCCTTAAGAATAGCTTCTGTAAAATCCGCAAAGTCTTCCTTATATTGCTCCTATAGGTCATTATTTAGAAGCTTATAATATCCGTATTTAAGGATTTTAAAATTAATATAGTTGTTAACGCCGTCCGTAAACGTAAGGTTAACTCCCTAACTCTACTTCTTTTGACCTTTACTAATTTGCTTAGTTATATCTGCCATATTATATAGCGTAGTATATCTGTATAAGCTGTAGTAGGTGGTAGTAGCTTATAGCGGGTGGAGGAGGTCTTGTAATAGTCCGTAAAATCAATTAGCGGGTCCGTAATAGTTTAAGGGGTCTTATAGTGGTCCGTAAAGGTAATTAATAGGTCCGTAACGGTTTATAGAAGGGTAGAGGTCTCCGTAAGGGGTCCGAAAAGAGGTTAGGGGTATTAAGGGAGGGTGTAGTAGGAATAGGGGTTTAAGGTTTAAAGGGGGTTAAGGATAGGGGGTTCTATAAAGGTTTATATTCGCGTTTATAACTTCCGGTAAACCGTATTAAGACTTAAATAAGTATATAGAGTTGGTGATAGTCCGTAATCCCCGACTTCTAACCTTCTAGTAGGTCGTACTAGGAGTCTAAACGGGTGGTCGCTGTCGTATATATCGCTCGGTGGGAGGTATTAAGTAATTGCTAATCTGTACGCGCTCACTAATTAGTGTTTATATTAATTTAATAATACAGTTGAGTTATATCCCGGGGCACGAAATACGTATAGTATCGTATGCTCTTTGGGATGGTGGTGACTGTCTCTTATATTAAAGCAGACTACGTGGTCTATATACTGATGCGACCTCCCCCTAATTAGTTAGTGCTTTAGGAGTGCACCAGACGCGTAAGCGAGTGGTTGGTGCACTGAACGCGTAAACGCGTACCTGGCGTACCGAACGCGTAGGCACGCGGTCGGTACGACAGATGCTGTAATTGTATAACTACTTATAGCACTTAATACACCTTATTTAACGTATATAGTACGTCCTCCCTTATAACCTTAAGCTGGTCCTTTACTGGCTTATCCTTAATATTAAGAACGCGTATAAAGCGGGTAGGTAGTAGTAATTCGGGGGAGGACTCTAATAGAGGATTTTCCTATATAGTTAGTAGTTGGTTAATAGAGGAAGGGCAGAAACCTATAGTTATAATATTATATATCACGACTTTTTACCTAGCTTCCTCAAAAAAAAAAATATCTAGGTGCTTTTAGTAGTAGCCTTCTGCAATATTTTATTAGCATCGCAATATTAACGTGTTTTGGTGAGGCTTACTAATAAAATTACACTAGTAAGGGTGCCCGCAGCATGCTAACCTAGGTAGGAGCGCCTAAAGCGCCTAATATAAAAAGTCTCTTTTGCTAGACAAAGGGATGGTGTTAGATAGTTTATATAGAGCTATTTATTAATAAAATGGGTTAATTAATTAATGATCTTAATTATATCTTAATGGTTGCTTAACCTAGGGCCCCTGGGCTTAAATGAAGATATTTATAATATATGTAACCCATATATATAACTAGTGTATATCCTACGCTACTAAGAATATAGATTATCTAATATACCCCCTTAGCTTTAACCTAGTTAAGGATAAAGCTAGCTACCTTTTTGTGTCCGTTTATGTGTTAATTAAACCGTAATCTTATCTAAATCCTTCCTTCTCGCCTTAACCTTCTCCCTTAGGTCCTCTAGTTGCTTTTCCTTATTTAGCCGCTCCTTAATATCTACTATTCCGATTATATTAATAAAGCTCTTAAACCTCTGCTTAGGTAGGGCCTTCGTAAGTCTATTAGCAATTATCTCCTTTATTGCTTTTTATTATAATAGCACTCGTCTTATTATATATTCTTAACGCAACCAGTGTTAATAGATATCGACGTATTAGAGCTTTATAATTAGCTTTGCCGTGTCTTTTATAATTAGTTAGAGCGTTTAGACGTTATCATAGTTAATAATTAAGGACTTATTTAGGTGTAACGTTATTGCTTTAAATAGCCTACTAATAAAGATAGCTTCCTTTACTGTTTATAATAGGGCTAATAACTTAGCTTCTGTGCTCGACGTTATAATAGTACCCTATTTATTTGCTCTCCAGGTAATTAGTCCCCTAAATAGCTTTATAATATATCCTTATAAGCTCTTTCTATTAACGGAGTTATCCGTAAATAATACGTCGCTAGTATAGATAAATAATTGCGCTTTACTTTTACCGTCTCCTCTATTATCTTATCCTTTGTTACGTATTCCTTTATCTCTCCCTCTACTATTTATTCCTTCCTTATCTCCTCTATAGTAGATTGCTCTACTCCTTATACTATATAAGTACTAAATTACTTTATCTGCCGCTTAATAGTGCTTATAGCTTAGGTTCTAATTAAACCTTACTAGCTGTAATACTGTAAAAGTAATATCTAGATATATTGTAGTGGCTATATAGAGTACTAAACCTATTTTTCTCTAATATAGTATTGTAGAAGCTAGTAGGGATATAGAACGGACTAATAGGTCTATATTAGGAGACGGACATATTAAACGGATTAATTGGTAAGTAGTAGGGAGGAGTTTTAATTTTGCTATAGGAGTATCTGGAAGACGCCCTTTAAGATTTATCTTATACTAATTAGCTATCTTCTTAATATAGGCTTCTTAGGATAGCTATAGGAGCCTTTAGCTATAATTATATAGTATATAGATTTTTAGGAACTATTTTAGCTCGCTAAGGGTACTTATCTAGTATTCTCTGCTTAGCTCCTTAATTGCTTCTTAAGCTTTCTTCTTATCTATCTTTTGGTAGTAGAAGACAATATTATTAACGTAAAAGAAGATAACTATTTTACCTTTTAGCATAATGTATAGCTTTTAAGGAACCTTTTTAAAATCTAATTCGTTTAACGAGCTT
>Ga0307515_10004654_pt1 | contig 28170 bp, 23 predicted proteins | sample 17_EM_MG_FD_194513 | JGI IMG/M metagenome (GOLD analysis project Ga0307515, IMG submission 194513) | Populus trichocarpa ectomycorrhiza microbial communities from riparian zone in the Pacific Northwest, United States - 17_EM | ecosystem: Host-associated > Plants > Roots > Unclassified | place... | reverse complement strand
TACGTAAGCCGCAATACTGGCTGCGTAAATTATAGTACTAATAAATTTTAATAAATTTTAAGTTATAATAACTACTTTAATACTATTAATAATATAACACCTTTAATTTATAATTTATATAAAAATATAAAAATATAAAAATAATAATATACTAATAGAGTTAGTACGTTAACTTCCTAATTAGGAAGGTGCAAAAACTTTAGACAGCAACCTCCGTATACGCGGCGTATATAATTATTAAATTTATTATTAAAATTTTGCCTTAGTCTTTCTGTTAGTATATATAAGGCCTATACCTATATTGCGCTATATATACTTATAGTATATACTATAATGTTATAGGGAAGAAGTTATAGTATAACTATTATTATAGATATACTACGCGTATGCCTAGGCTATATTTTAATAACTAACTACTATTACCTTATAACGTACTTTATAAGCGAGTCGGCCATATAAGCGAGCCGGCCACCTTAAAACTTACTAAAAATTAGAAAAATCGCACCTTAGTATCTCGACAACCACTTAATAATAAATTCTAATATTTTAGATTTAGGCTTTTATATATGCTTTATAGCTGCTATTACAGTTATATAGTATATAGTTTAGTAGTTTTTAAGATATAGCAATTTAGCTTAATTTAGAGGCTAAAATAAGGTTAAATTACTATATCTTAAAAACTACCAAACTATATACTATATAACTGTAATAGCAGCTATAAAGCATATATAAAAGCCTAAATCTAAAATATTAGAATTTATTATTAAGTGGTTGTCGAGATACTAAGGTGCGATTTTTCCAATTTTTGGTGAGTTTTGAGGTGGCCGGCTCGCTTATATGGCCGACTCGCTTATGGAGTACGTTATAGCTATATTAGAGTATATATATAGCATATGCCCTAATTATATATTATAATATTTATAATTTATAAATTAACAACTTTATATTTATAATTTATTTAAATTATATATGCATTGCATATGCGGGGGCTAAACGTGGTTTAAAGCTAGGCGTGGTCCGAAGTTAAATTTAAAGTTTAGGCCACGTTGAGCTTTTGGACCACGCCGAGTTTTTTTCGGACCACGCCGAGCTGTAACCCCGAGGATAAAGCGTCGTTAGGCAATTCTCGCGTCAAGTTTCTGCAGCCAAGAGAAGTTAAAGCCTCTTGGAATCCCTGTAAGGCCATGCGACACTTCTCCAATAAGACTCGACGGCTTGGATCATCCAATTGGTAAGTTCCGCTGATAGATCCTGTGCCTTGAGCACAATTTTGCAGAGCACACGCCGGATCTGGATCTCCTAAGCGGGTGGCTTGTATCATGTCAAGGCAGGCCAAAGATAAGTAGCGGCTTCGCCAGAAAACCCAGTCCGTGTATTAGGTATACGCTGTTCAGCATACATTTCGCAAAAGGATCCTGCCCTACTTCTTCAAGTTTGGTTGTCCCGTCGTCACAGCTATTCGTAATGGCGCCCATGACTTGTCGGCTGATTGAAAGCGCTAAAGACAGAGGACCAGATACAGTAGCTCTACACGGAGAGTCCCTGCACATCTCTTTTCGGCGAACGATCAGGGTCCCAGACGGGAGGACCACCGAGTCACTTCTGCCGCCTGACTTGGGTGCATTTCCGTTGCTATCAGTCAAGCAATTCGAGAAGAGATTCCCGCAAGATATGGCAGAAAAAGGGGGTATTTTCTTTCCCATGCACCGTGCGTTTATATTTCCAAGAGAAGAGTCGACCGGTTCTGCTAACACCATTGATCTGTGGCAAAGAGAAAGAAGCGATGTGGATACTTTTCAAGTCTGATGTCCAATTTGCAATCAAAATTTATGTTGGAGGCGTAAATGCTGTCTCCGGAGAACCCAGCGAAGAGAATATGGCGACCAGGCTCCGACGTCAAAAGCGCTCATTAGAAGGGCAGTCGTTACAAGATTACGTCGTTACACCGCAACAGCGATGGCTGGATGGCATTGCAACCGCTGAGGGTAAGGTCCGGCAATTTGTTGCAATTCAGGCCGGCCTTGGATACACAGTTGAAGCGCAGATTACCGGTAAAGAGACTACCGCCGGACTGCAATTTGAGGTTACGAGGAAGAAATACGTTCTTGACAAGTCTGTGGACATTAGATCTCCCCAAGGGCTCCTTACAAACGTTAAGGCTGACCCTGACATGCTGATTAATGAATTTATTGATATTGTCGAAAAAGCCACCAGCATGTCCTTGGGGAGAAAACGGATCTACACCGACGATCCGAAGACTGGTTGGGAATCGTTAGAGGCCATCGACCTGCGTGACGATCCTCTTGAAAGGGATTATGCTCGGCCCCTGAAGCATTACAATTTGGCTAGTAGAGATGTTGGTTTTCTCCCCATGAACGATACAATCTAAACTATCGATGACAGGATCTAGGGCGCATCTATTTTTGTCATCCCAGAAGATTCCAGATCTCCTGAATCAGAGAACATCTTAATCTACATTATAGATCAGAACAGAAATTACTCTGTCAGAATCAGTCATATGGCGTCTGTCGAGGATTTGCTGGCGCTTTTGGAAGTCGAAAAACACATTGCGACTGAGATGGTGAGGCTAGTCTGTGGCGGCAAGCAACTGGAGAAAGGTTCGTTCATTGCGTCATTCATTGAAACATCATTCAATCTCTTCATATCAATTCCCGCGTGCCCGCACTATACTGCCGTGGATTGGACCAAATGAGATTCGATGCTGAGATCTTGCAATCATGAAGGCCGCCAGTTGACTTTGAAGGATTATGACGTTCAGAATGTAGGTCATACCAGTTTTGGTCACCAAGCAAGATGCTAAACGATTAGGAATCCAGCATATACATGCTCGTTCGCTTAGCAGGTGGCGCTAGCAAAGGATGGTATGGAGCGTTTGATATGGTCCGGGAAGATAGTGAGACAGAGGAAATGGGCATTGCGGCAGGCGGCTTAATTAAGCAGTACATCCAACGTGACACCTACCCACCAGATTCCTGGGACACAAGGTCGACAACCGCATTCAACGTCCAAGTACTGAATGCGGTGGTTTTTCAACGGGTGACTGGTATTGCGGCTCCAAAGTGTCCACTCGACGCAAAGGCATACAAAGCGCTAGGATACCCTTTTTTCGATATTCCCGAAGATACATCAACCATTGCTGGAGACTTTGGCGACCTCAAAAGCCTAAGAGAACTTTTTTTTGAGAATGATGGTGATATTAAATTGAATCCGGATGGAGCAAAGAGGGCATTTCGGACTGTTTCGGAGATTGATGAATCAAGATGTGCAAACTTTGCATCGTTCGACAGGAATTTCTAGTCCTATACCTGTGCACTTGCTTCAGCTGAATAAATCGTAAGAAACAGACACCCTCAGGCCAAAGTTTTCTGTGTTTGTGGTTAAAATATGTGCTGTTACTTTATAAAATTATTAACATAACAACCTAGTTACAACAGGTACTGCAATCCTTCGCCTCCATATAACTCGTTTTCCTGGCTTCGATGCGTCAATCTCCATCTATTTAGCTCCACAACCAAATCATGCACGAGTCATCCTTACAGCTTGATCCAATAGCGCTTTTTGGTATTCAATCATCAGATCCAAGTTGCTTGGATTATAATTGTCTACTGCGCCGGTATAGCTCTCGTTTTCCAATACTATTTCGCATAACCTCCATGAAAGTTATTTCTCAAGAGAGGAACCGGATTAGCCCAAGTCTTACTTGCTTTATGACTTTGCCCAGCATCCAGGAAATTCAGATTAGATTACAAATAGTAGACATGAATCAATACATGCTTTCAGTAAAGCACATATCGTCGCTATCTGCACCAGTCACAACTACATTTCTTCACATTGGATTTAGAAACGCTCTTAGACACACGAAATTCCCTCCCGTCATTCCGTAAGAGCTCTGGGCTTCCCAACTCCCAGTATTTCTGACTACCGCGCCCATGTAGCTTTTCCACCTCTTCTTCCGCCTTCCAACCAAGCCGCAAAATCTTTCAAGCCCGGATGCAGCTTCCTCAATCCCTCGATATCAATTTCATATTCCTGTGCACCACCGCAAGTCAGTCCTTGGTAGCTAATCAACTCGACTTGCACTGCAACCGCAATATCCGATCCCTTAGGACGAGTGAACGGGACCGACTCACTGCTTGTGAAAAATACCTGAACAACTCCCCTAACTCCTTCACAAACACATTACTTACCAGCCACGGTAGCAATCTCCCCATCGGCGGCAGCGGTAAATTTTTCCCGGTTTTCTCGCGATAAATCCGCTCTATATCATCGAAGCCGCGCGTGTCTCCTGCCGGCGCGATCTCCTTATTCTTGTAAGCCGGGTTCTCGGGGTCCTCGAAGGACTGCGCGGCAAACCATCCAATATCGTCCGTACTGATATACGCCAACTTGTACTCCTTGGGTAGGTTCCACTTCAGGATCCCCGCAAACACAGCGCCTTGCATCCCAGGCTTCATATTCTCGAAGAAGCCGCTGGGCTGCAGGATCGTGTAGTTCATTGCACCGTCCTTACATGCCTCCTTCAGATGCGCCTCAATCACCACTTTGGACTCGAACTGCGCGATGCGGATTTTGCTCGCCACCGATGGAGGATGCCGCACCAAGGATGAATAGACGAAGTGCCTGACGCCGTGCGCAAGGGACGCGTCGATGAGGGAGGTGCCTTGGGCGATTTCGGAAGCTTCGGTTTGCCCGATGCCGATCTGGACGCTGTAGACGCCCCAAATCTGGACGCCTTTGGGGAGGGAGGAGAAGATGGAGGAAGGATGATCGAGATTGCCTTGGACCAGGGTGACGTGAGGGTTCTCTGCCAGAGTTTTGGCGGAGAGGGAGGTTGTGTTTCGCGTCACTGCGAAGATTGTAAAGAGCGGCGACGGAGAGTGGGCATTCAGTGAGAGAAGTTGAGATAGGACCGCACGGCCCTGGTTGCCGGTTGCGCCCGTCACAAGGATAGATTTAGGAGATGAAGAGGACATGTCTGGATATAGAATTGTCAGGTATTCTATAAAGCGAATTGGAGTAGTTAAAATTTCGCGGAGATCAAGGACAAATTCACAAACTTGATGGACTCCAAGCAGTACCGCATTCCCAATCGACATGGAGATTGACAACGCGATATTTGACCTACCTCTTACCCTCCTCCCTCCCAAATCTTCCTCACAGCCTCCACAATTGTTCCCTAGTCTCGCAACTCATCTTTAAATCCATCCACCAGCATGAGATATGCGCAGCCACAAAACTGATGTCAACCCCGCCCGACATGACGACGTTCAAAATGAGGGATCTCGACCATGAGATTTACAATGATGAGTTAACATTTACGAAGAAGTCGGGGTTTCGCGGTGTTTGAAGAGGCGACGATCACGACCGTCGGAGCGGCAGATTTACGATTTTGCTGACCTCTAGTTTATTATCTGCCGCTATTTACCGGATTTTAATCCAATTAAACTTATATGGGCCGTCTTAAAGGCGTGGATCCGTTGCTGGCACCTATATACTTAGGAATTCTACTGTAATTATGGTGAGTTTCTTAAGCAAGCTATCCGCGAAAGTAGATGCGATTTCTTTGCCTAGAAGCGGTTTTAACACGCGGTAGGAGAAATATATATAGAACAAGCTGAGCTAGGGCGTCTACGGCGTGAATTAGAGCGATTTGAACGTGGTGTTAAGGTTAAAAGCCTAGGGGAGTTAACCACGTCCTTTAATATCGCTATGTCTACCCACAAGACGTTAACTTAGGGTAGCTTAATTAGACAATAGCCTGCCTATTTAGCTAACATATACGTTAATATACGTCATATAGAATCAATTTAAAGCGGTTGTGGTTTAATTATATTAAAAAGTAGCTATATTCTATGATACCTGACTGCCCAATCAAGAAACCATCTTATATTAAATTACTGTGAACGTGGAAAATAGAGTTCTCACGGCTTTACACGTAAGTTTGGGTGCAAAAAACGGGGATATGCATGCCAAGGATTCTAATTCGTTTTGACAACGACAAATGTTTGCAGGTAAAGGGCCCGTGCGCACTCTACGCTCGACAGGCGTCATCGAAGAAATCTCCCTCAACATCTACCGCAACCATGGCGTATCCACAGCTCACGATTTACTGTTGCCACCGCTGATCGTTCCTCGATACCTGAGGCATCCTCTATGGATGGAAGTGCGAAACCTCAAACCCCAGCATCTCTGGGAAACTCTCCAGCGAACTCCGCAAATGGAATACCCAAACGAGACGATAGCATCGACAAGAAGGACTTCGGTTCTCATATGATCGACGTAGAGCGGAGCAGGGTTCCAAGCACATCTACAGGTGAAGAGCAGCCTTCGCGAGAAGGGACACCACCACCCCTTCCTCCACGACCGAAGAATCTCCAGTTGCTTGATGGACGACCGCAAACATCAGGCTCTTTGAACCCGTCAAGGCCGCCTTTACAATCGAAGGCGACTATACAGTTATCTCTGGCAGATACCCAGTCATATAGTGATGAGTCAAAGGACACAGTCTCCTCGGATGCATCAAAACAAAAGAGTTATCTGGGGCTTGGAGTAAATCGCAGTGGGAGCGAGGCTGATGACAGTGCAAGCATCAAGAGCTTTGCGCCCACAATTGAAATGGGAGGAGATGCCGAGAGCTTGTTGGGTGAGGTGCTATATGGGCAGGACAAGACAATATTCAAGTCTCTGGGCCACCGTTTCGGCAGCTTGAGCGGTCACTCTGAACGAATATTTCCCGACGACCCAGAGTTTCAGGATGCTTTCGAGCACGAATTCGACGAAGTCGAGGAGATGAAGGCAGATGGCTCGAATGAAGGTCAGATGATCTTCCGGATGTTAGGAGCGCCTGCTGATTTCTTGTCTTTCTGTAGAAGCTGTAATGAATCAATGGAGATCGAAATTAAAGCATTTCCTCATCCTGTCTTCTGCCGGCAAGCCAATCTATAGCCGCCATGGCGATGACCAGCTGATAACGAATTACATCGGTGTGGTGCAGACTATCATTTCATTCTACCAAGGAGCACATGATGTGCTTAGGGGGTTCACGGCTGGAGATGTTCGATTCGTTGTCATGACCAAGGGCCCTCTAAATCTCGTTGCTATAACTCGTCTAGGAGAGAGTGATGCCCAGCTACGTTCACAGCTTGATGCGCTGTACATGCAGATTCTATCCACTTTAACTCTGCCAAGTATGGAGAGGATGTTCTCGAACAGACCATCGTACGACCTTCGCAGGCCTCTTCAGGGTACAGAGACATTACTCTCTGCACTCGCGGATGGCTTTACTCGAGGGTCACCGTCGACTCTTCTATCGGCACTGGAGTGTTTGAAACTGCGGAAGTCCCATCGACAAGTCATTAATAATACCTTACTCAAGACAAGGAGTCAGAATTTGCTCTACGGCTTAATAGTAGCCAGTGCGAAACTCGTCAGCGTTGTGAGGCCGAAGAAACACTCTCTTCATCCTGGCGATCTTCACTTGATCTTTAATATGCTTTTCGAGGCTGGAAGCGTCAAAGCAGGGGGCGGTGAGAACTGGATACCCCTTTGTCTCCCAGGCTTCAACAACACCGGCTACCTCTACATGTACGTTAGCTTCTTGAATCTGGACAACCCAAGCAAGCAAGTCCAAGAGCGGCCGGCATCGTCAGCTGGGGCACAGGACGAGGTTGCTATCCTGCTCATTAGCGCCAACAAGGAGGGATTTTTCGAGTTGAGGCAGATGCGAGATGATCTAGTCGAGGTAACTATCCCCGTTATCTCCGCCCGAAGCATCACTCCTGACCCGGAGTTACACCAATTGCTGACCGAAGTTGCAGCAATTGCAAAAAAACAGCAGTATAGACCTGATTCGCACTGCTGTAAAGAAAGGCCGCCCTTCATGCACAGATATTGTGCCGGGTTCTCCCTTACGCCACTTTCTCTACAAGTCACGTGGGAACGTGCAATTCACTATGCCATCTTTTGAACCTTTCTTCGCTACAGCACTAGACCGAAGGCGGTATGTATATGGCAATTTCCTTACGTTAAAAGTGCTCTTACGGCGCGTATTCTGCACCCGGCCCCATAATTATGCTACCAAAATAAGCAATGTTCCACGGAAGCAATGATGTTTGCTAACCCACCGATCATAGACTGCTCAACTTGTACAATACGCTGCATACTCATATGCACACTCGTCCGACGCATCTCAAAATCCATCATAGTACTTCAACCACCCATATCAGCCTCGCGTGGACGACTCCGCTGTTCGAACTGTACTGCGTGGCTTCGGCAACCACCTCACGTGCTGCGCTTGCTCAGGCAGCAAATAAAATCATCCAGTGGGTCAGGCGTGAAGAAGAACGTGTCTTTATCATCGGAGGTGCCGTGTTTTGATACCCAGATCGTCCTTTCTTTTTTAAAGCACCCCGTAAAACAATGTCATAATCATGCTGTAGCCGTCCACGACCCCCACAAAAGTGTCATCGCATACCCATCTATTCCATGAAGCGATCCAAGGCTCGAAAAGCCATAACCGCCGCCGCCCAGAAGGCCACGTGAAAACCCCCAGGGACCTCATCCTCAAAGCGGCGCAGCCCCCAAAAACCCAAACTCACTCTCATCCATAAACACATCATACAACGAACCCAACGACCAGCTGCGCCCACTTGCTCCACTCTCCCTCCTCCACATGACCCCCTCATCCGACATGTCCCCCGCCCCGCTCCGCTCCTGCTCCTGCTCCTGCTCCTGCTCTTGCTCCTCCTCCATCCATTCCCCCTCCCGCGCCCGCCTCTCCTTCTCCTCCATGCTCTTCGCCCGCGCCGCCACCTTCTTCGCCTTGTAATCCACGTTCTCGAACCGCATCCGCGGCGCCTCCCGCTCGAGCCCTAGACACCACACCACCTCGCGCTCCCTCCGCGCCCACTCCGCCTCCTCCCGCTCCTGCGCCAGCTCCTGCTCCCACTCCCGCTGCCGCCGCCGGCCCTTCACGCTGCCCAGACTGCGGCCGCGCGGGCTGCCTGGCGCCGCGGGCGCGCCGAACGGGAAGGCGGGGTCCTCGAGGGAGGGGAAGGGTTCTGGGACGTAGGAGGGGAGGAGAGGGGGCGAGGGCGAGCCCGAGGGCGTGGTCTGCGAGGTTGAGGCGCTGGATTTGCGCGAGGTGGAGGAGGAGCTCTTGCGCGAGAAGAGGTGGCTGAGGGAGTGGCGGTGGGTGTGGAGGAGGAGGAGGGGGAGGAGGAGCTCTGCTGTGGTGGCGGGAGTGGTCGGGCGCGAGGCGGAGGCGGAGGCGTCGGGCGCGGTGGTGGAGGCGGCGCGGGCTCTCCCTGGGCCCTTGAGGGATTTCAGCCAGGACCAGCGACGGTGGGGGATTTGATTGGGGGGCATTATGGTTGTTGTTGTTGTTGTTTTTTTTGTTGTTGCTGCTGCTGCTGAGCTGGTGTGGCTGCTGGAGCTGCTGCGGTGGTGGTAAGCAAGTGTGGGATTGCTTCAGACAGTGAACGCAAGTGGGAAATGTACAGAGCACAGAGAGCAAAAGCAGCCAGAATATATGCACACGCAGGTCAGAGAGTACAGCAAAACTTTTTCACTCGAGCACAGTGCGCGCCTAGCACACTTTCGCCAACTAGAGCTTATCCCCGATTGACCCCAGCGCTCTGGATCGCGTGCAATGAGGGTGCAGCTCGGCCGTTAGAGCCACCCAGGGTATCGGGGAAAACTAAATGGATTGTGGGCCTAGTTGGGAGAACACAAATTTCAGAACCACGGACCTGCGTAAAGTTTATTTCTGATTTGAATTAAGACTTCGGCGAGAAGCGCAATTAGATTGACATTAAAGCGGTACGGAGAAGATACATGTCGTGGAAGCGCGTTAGACGTAAAGACGAGAACGGATGAAAGGAGTCATGTGCAAGGATGTAAGGGGAAGACGTAACGCAAAGGTGGTGAAGAACGCAAAGAGAAAATGCAGCAGACAAGAGCTGCAGCAGGTAAAGCAGACCGCAATAGAGTCATCCCATGTTTTAGCGCCACTAGGGCGTTCTTCCTTCTCCATTACCATAGTAGTGAATATTCCACTCTCTTCCAACTTCCTCCTTCAGCTTTTGTTTCACTATCTACTTCAATCTCATACCATATACCGCCACTTCTACTTGTGTTTCAAGTCCCTGAATAGACCTCGCTGTCTCGAAGCCAGTCACGCGCCTCCTGAGATAGCTTTCGACGTCCACTCATGCTCCGAAGCAGCTCTCCACTGCAAAACCACAGCGTTTTGATCTTCTCAGCCACTTTGCGAGCCGTGAACTCCATCCTCGACATCCCGACCATGCCATCATATGTATGCATGCTGCCACCTGGACGGATCACCAACCTCAAGTCTTTCGACGACTCATCTCCATTCTGCAAGCAGCGATTCTCAAGTGCCGAATGAGAACGTGCGACAGGAAGCAGTTTGGCCTTCAGATGCGTCAGGCGCTTGCGGAAGCTACCATCTCGTTGGCTGCGCGAGCTGTCGTCAGAGAAGGGACTGCGGACTTCTTCGAGATTGAGTGCAGAGGGAGTGAGGCCGGTGGTGGGATAACGGTCGCTAGGACCGACACTGCGGTCATCGTTACGAAGACTGTCTGGCCCGATAGCATATCCGGTGGCATCGGAGGGGCCAGAGTGGATTCCAATTCTATGCGAGATAGACCCAAGAATGCTGTGTTTGCTGGCTTTTCTGGTGTGCTTAAAAGGGTTACCGGAGCTAGCGCTCTCACCCATAATCGGTGAAACTGCACTTTCATCATAGACCCCATAATCCGATTGGGAGCCATCAGACGATCCTGAAAGGCGAAGACTTGATGCACGAGGCTGAGAAGCGTCACGAAGATGAGTTGGGGAAGGGAGGCTGATATAAATGGCAGGCATATTGTCTGTCCATGGGTAGTTCTTGTCCACATTCCATGGACGGTCAGTAGTAGAATTGACCGATGACCGGAGAGATCGACGAGCAAGCTTCGACTCGAAAGAGGCCCTATGGTCTTTGTTACCGCCTAGGGAGAGAGATCTCGTACGCAGAACTGCTGGCATAGGAGCTTCGAACTCTGCTAAGGGAAATCTTCCACGATGACTGTGGCTAACCGATCTTTTTGAATACAGCGATACATTGCAACCTTTAGCAGAATTGGTAAGTTCAACTAGACGCGACTTCAATACATCCTTGTGTGTGATCCCCTCATACAAGCCATCGTCAGTGACAGGCATTGGCCTCAGTCTCGCTAATGACTGCGCAGAGTTTAAGTCAGGGCCTCCAACTTCGTTGATCTCTTCTAATGCATGTCCCATAATATCGTTTTCGTTATTCATATCTTTGTCCCCACCGTAGAACCCCTTTAGAGAAGGCAAGAACTCCAAAAGACGTTGAGCCAACCCACCAACGGAGGGAATAGTCAAGTTGTCAATCTCAACTATAAGTTCCCTAGGCGAATACATTTGTCTTGCGGGAATAAGGTCCATAATAGGAGTAGGCTGCATACCCTCCACGGGTTAAATAGTCGAAAGTCTTCCGTTGATACCCTTCTGCTCGGTAGATGAGTGATAGGAAATTTGAAGCTAGAGGACTTTAAGTTACTAACGCTCGTGTTGATACTCGAGTCTTCATGAAGGTCTTCCTTGACATCAGGGAGATACGCAACACGATACCGAAAGGTAGAAAGCCTCAAATCGGTTGTTGTTTCATCCTGGCTCAGCCTGCAACTCGTCCTGGGTTCTATGGCGTTGGTGGGGAGAGGTGGAAGAGGCTTTCGGGCTTTCCACACCAAGTGGGTTGTCGTATTACTGTCACGACGCTCAAGCTCCTTCGGAGTTGTAGATAGGCTTGAAGGTGGTCGGCTAACGGAGCTCTCTGGCGTGATATCCTCCGAAGGAGGAGTCGATTGGACCTCTAGGACTAGACATGGAGTGCTTGATGGTTGCAGGTTTGCAGTAACCTTATCCAGCGCCACTTGCTTTAATATAGGCTGCTCCCTGGTGAATCGCATTGGATGCGACAGACGTACTAAGAGGTCTACAACGGCTTGGGTCCGCTGTGCTTCCTTGGGAGGGCTCGGCTCGCGTAGAGGAATCACAGGTGGTGGTCGAGGGATTGTCTCTGTAGGTGGAGACGCCGATGCCATCGCAGAAGTTGGTCTTGAGCTTAGTTTTGGCGCAGGCCTCAGACTTGGTCTTGAACTTGGTCTTGGAGTAGGGATGGGCGTAACCCTGTCTGGAGTGACCGTGTCTTTGCAGGTATTAAACGACTTCCCATCGGAGACCTTGCACGATTTAGAGTCGGATTCTTTATACGCCTTGAACGATTTGCCATCAGATGCCTTCGAGGAATGATCAACCTCGATAGAAGGTGGTTTTCAGGCAGTTCGGTAACCTCTTGTTGAATCTCATCATGACAAGAAACACCTTGGGCTTCCTCCACCGCATTGGCCATTGGAATTGAGTCCCTGACTGCAAATTCAATATCTGAGTCTGGGGCACTCAAGGCCGAGTTGCCTGATGTAGCGTCAGATATCGTACTTTGACGTTTGTCTGCACTTTCGGAGGGAGGAGATATCGGGACTTCATCAGACACACAGCAGGATTCGACACGGTCATCAGCAAGGTCGGCCAAAGCGCCTCCGGCAGTTTTGTTGGAAGTCTTGACCTCAACAGAGGCTATGGTTTCTCCGGTAGATGATGCTGGATCTGTAGCCGCAAGAATCAAGTCTCTTGTTATACGTTTCGGCACAGGCGATGCTGGAAGTTCAGCAACCTCTAATGCAGGTAATTCAGCAATATCTTGGATCACATCCACTTCAACCTCCATGGATGCCTGCTCAACCGTCGCGCGCTCTTCCTGTATCGCCTTAATCCGATGGACAAATCCTAGAGGAATCTCCTGTAGCTCTTGATTGCATAGTGCTTCCCGATCGAACTGCTCGCTATAGTCATAGTAAAGAGGACTAGTAGGTGCGTCCGCCTCTGCAACACAGTCCGTGTTTGCAACGAGTACCTGAGTACCAGTGGGACTGAGCAAGACTTCCATGGACGTACCATCCTTTGGTGTGGGTGGTGTTGACGAGGGTGCATCGGAGGGAGGTGCGTCTGAATCTGTACGTTGACTTATTGAGCCACTGGACATGGACTCCTTGGCAGGTGTGCGATTGTTGCAGGCGTGCCCAATGAACATGTGATGGACAGGAATATCCGGAGGAGTTGAGAATGAAGTAGTCGATCGATTACGACCCTGCGGGTATGGCATCTGGTGTCGTTCATCTGAATGAATTGATGCACCGAACGGAGCCCTCAGTCTGGAAACAAACGACTGCCCATGTAATCGTCTCGGCTGTGTCCCCGTAATATCGCTCATTGCTGGGGAGGATGGGCGGTAGCCAGGCGTCTGAGTCGGGTGGGATATTGATATGGAGATCGAGGTCGATGAATGATATCATGGTTCCTCAAACTTGCAAAAGGTCGATGACTTGAAAGCGTGTATGTGGGCTAGTGTGGGTCATTGAGAAGGAGCGTCCATCTCTAGAGAGTCGTGCGTGAGGAATCAGTGGTGACGATCCTTGTAGACTCATCACGGTGAGCGACAATGTGTCGGGCAAGTACTGAGGAACATTTATATCCCTGGTCAGAGAGCGACGGGCACTCGAGGATCCAGATGGTTGTGCGTGATGGTTGGATGCTCGTTTGGAGGTCTGCGAGTGTGCTGAACCCGTGGAAAGACGTGACGCTGCGTCACTTCGTCGATGAGGTGGAGGAGTCCGTGGCATTGAAGGTAAATGAGAAGAGCCAAACGTAAGAGTTCCAATGTCCCCGAGCTCGGTTGAGGTTCTGAGCATGCTCATCACTCCTGGTGCATTGGAGAAAAGGTCCGGCCTTGCCGGGTTGCCCTTTTGAAGGCCTCTCGAGCCAGTGGACATGTTGGATGTCCTGCTCATCCGGCCACTGAAATTTGGATCTCGCTCAGTGAGAGGCATTGTGCCGCCTTCGTAGCTTGAATATTTGTGCCGTCAGTAGTAAATCTTCAGAGGAGAAGTGAGAAGAAGAGTGAGTGTTGAGAGAAAACGAATGTTTGGAAAGTGATACTGTCGTGACGGTATGACAGTCCCCGCTTCCACCAGAGTGCTGTGAGAATGTTGAACAAATGAAGTAAACGTTGTGGAAGAGAAGGTAACGCCGCGTGAAAGAAAGTTGGGGAGGTGTCGACACGGATTCCGTTTATGTCGCCGCCAAATTTGGTAACCACCTTACAATCATAGGTAAGAGTTCCACGAAAGATATGTACAATTGAAGACTGACAGGAAGCAACGTCGGCCATCACTTGCATTCCCGAGATTGGCTACCTGGGTACCTAAGCAAGCACAATCTTTAAACATCCAAGCTACTGCTTTAAAGAAAGCCTTCAATCAGTTGTTCTAGAACTTCGCAAAATTACACTATCAAAAGAACCACTTGGACCAACAATGATACAGTGAGCATTGAAGCTGGAAGAGAGCCAAATAGCGCTGTTAGATGAGCCCTCTTAGCCAAAAGACCTTAAAAGACCGTGGCTAGTAGCAACCTATCCAACGCCATTACGTAAACTCCCTTGACCGGCAGATTCGCTAGGACGTAGTGCCGTCGCTGTAGTGGCCAGGGAATTCATCGCCCTATCGTCGCCGCATTATAAACGCAAAGAAATTAGAAGTAGTGTGTGGCAGCTGAAACAGCTAGAAAGTTCCTGGAACACCAGGTGCATCCAATGAGGACTGACGCCAGCCAGGGGTATATAACGGGAATGAAATGAAGCAAGTTGGTTTTGAAAATCCGCCCAACATAATAATCCTTTCATTCTTTTATTCCATCAATGCCTCTCAAACCGGATTGCGAGGTTTTTTTCCTGGTGAAAAATTTCTTCAATGAAGAAAGACTCGCCATCTTGAGCAAACGATTAGAGGATGAGCCGCGGCTACCCAGCTGTGAACGGGAGCGTTGGTCAGGGAAGTTTGAAGACGCATACGATGGTAGGTCAATGACAGATCCATTCCGCCCAACTGGAGAAAACTTCGGCGTAGGAGGTATGCTACTAGGAAAGAGACCTAAAGTAGCGCGAGGAGACAACAGGGGAGGCTGGGCAGCTGCAGGTGACGCAAAAGATCCAGCGGATACAGATGAGTAGGCAGAGTCTTGCGCAGTTAGTGGAGGGCTCCCTTCGCCGTTTGCAACCGTCTTACCCTTACGGGCACTCGGTTTCGAAGGACTGAGATCGCTCGTGCTATTTTCTGAAGACTTCAAATGTGATCTGTGGTCTGCACTGTGTTGTGTCCTGCCTCCTCCATAAGCCTTGTCCTCCTTTTCCAAGTCGTGAGAGTCTTCCTCTCCAGATATGCAGAGCTTAGCTTCAGATCTGGTATCTTTTCCAAGAGCATGTCTATTGAGACCGGCAGCGTTCGCTCCCGAGGGCCCTGTAGTACGAATAAACTTGGCCAATTCAGCAGTATTCTCCTCCCTAAACGCATCCTTCCCAACAGAGCCATCGTCAGCTGGTGGTAACGCATTGCCTGCCGCCTTAGCCTCTTTCTTCAGGTATGAGTGGCGTTTTTCGGATTTAGGATGAGACGTGGAGCGCGCTGAATCTGATCTAGGTTGAGAAACCATTACTACTGGATTACTGTCGCCTGGTACTGTTGGTAGTGGCTTATTCTCCGACGAGCTTCGGAAGGATCGCGACGCATCCCGCGAGTTCGAGTTCCGAGAGGATGATCTACTTGCGATCTAGAGCATATTTAGTTAGTTAAGAGCAACTCTAATCAAGGCAGGCGCAAAGATACGTCCAAGCAAGGCGATATGAGTTCTAAAAAGGTCTAAACGTAACGAGCCATCGTTCAGTCGCACAAGATTGCCTAAGCATTCAAATACTTTCGGCTGCAAGTCTTCACATAGTAATGGAAGTTTAAAAAACTCACCAAGCTTCGCCTGCTGGCGGCCCCGCAACGCTTCTCGATCTCGTTGCAGTAGCTGCTGACTTGTACGAGTACTACTCCTAGCTTCTCGGCCTTCGCGGTTAGGTTCTGTAGGAACTGGCCCCAGCCCAAGGTATTCCCACACATCGCTGCATAGATTCGCTCTACATCTTCGTTTTCCTCCGTCCATTCATCGCCAATTCTGCCCAGGTATAGGTCCAGCTCGTTATTCGCGTTCTTTAAGGTTGTTATGTCGACGAGATAGTCATTCATCATCTGCGACATTCGGGAGATGGTACGCTCAATTGTGTCGTTCCCTTCAAGGAGCTGTGCCCGATATTGTCGATCCTCCAGGAGGCGGTCGAACTCGCTGACATGCTCCATTGGAACTTTCAAGCAGTTGCGACGGAATAGCATGTCTTTGATGCTGCTCTCAATATCCTCATTCGCTCGCTGGAGGAAGGAATCCAACTCATGCACGTGCTTTAAAAGAATGTCTGCCACATCTGAGACTGATCTCTCCAGATGTTGGTGAAGCAGGTGCACTCCAAAAGTGATTTGAGCGACAGTCTTCAGGAGAGGATGAAATTTCCCCTTTGGATTATTCCTCCAATAACAGTTATATGTGAAGTTCCATTCAACTTCGTGTGCTTTCGATTCGATCTTGCATAGCACCTGGTGGCGCAATTCGGCCTTCATGTTTGGGGCTTTGAAAGGTGTAGAGTTGATTTCTCCTGTGGAGTCAAGCATGGATTCTTCGAAGGGACCTTGCATTGACGAAAGAGGGTGTATTGGAATGGCCTGTGGCGCGTCTTGTTCCGCGTCATCTTCGCTATCGTCGAAGTCTGTGGTTGTAATATGAGGGTTTCCATAGTAATCGTCCCGCTGTTCTCTCGCCAGCCGCGGTGCCATTGTAGTGTCGTAGGAGGTGTTTGAAGGGTATCGGCCGATTAAGGGGCAGTCAGACTTGTTCTGGACTAGAAGTCGGATTTGCTCGCACAAGACTCATCCGAGTGCTCCTGAAAAGAAAGTATAGTGGGTTTCAGTAAATCCCGCTTCAAAGAAAGTAAACGACAGGCAAATGGGTTCAACCCACAAGAGGGGAGAACTCAAAAACAGGATTGGAGAAAGGCAGGTTCCGTCCACATCTTGTAGCTGGGCGATGACAGGCTATGCGGAGTCGGGTCGTTCGATGAGGTGGGAGGGTGTGCTAGAGAAAGTCTTGGGGGGTTGCTCGAGGTTGGTCAGCCCGCGGACCATACCCTACAGCTCTAGGAGATAAGATTTTGGAGGCGGAGAGAGCTGAGTGGATGATCGTCGACGGGTATGCAGATGGGGGTATTTTTAGCCCCGAATTGGGCGACTTGAAGCGTCTTTCTCCGATGCAAGCCCTGACGCTTAAACGTTACGGGCCATTTGTGTCTTTACCCGCGTCGTCGCATGAAACCACCAAACACCACGAGCTTATCCCGACATTACGATCTTTCATCTGGATCTATCTACCGTTTGCTAACATCAGATTGATGGAGAAGCCTCATTAATCATTGACCGCACAATAGCCACCACTTACCTCTTTAAATGCTACGCACACGATCTGATTAAATGCAATCCTCGCACGATCCAAGAACAGATTTGTCCCACACTGCACCCTTGTCCACACCATTGCCATCGACAGATGAAAATCTACTCCTCCCTTTGGCCAGTGTGGTTCCAGCGGAGCTCGATCCATTAGTTACGCAGACTGCTAAGAAGCTTACTGAGGTAATAAATGATTTTAAACGCCAGCTTGACGAACGCGATGGCTACTCCGCCAATGTTCAAGGCAGCATTAAGATGGTGATCAACAGCACCACCCCACAAACATACATTCTATCGCTCGTGCATGATTTGGAAGGAGAAGAACACCCAATTTCCGTGAATATTGCGCAAAAGAAAGGACACTTACCTACGGATGGCCATCTTCGCGCAGGTCATGACCGTGTTTCTGCGGACAGCGGAGCCCTGCCTTCTTACAAGCCAACTGCTCGCGAATCCGACTCAGTCTTAGAGCAGGACATAATCTCGAGGCGTAAGCGGAAAATCAGTACAGACAACGACGAGCAAGATGAAAGCGCATCGCTCGCGAGGAAGTGCATTCGAATCAGTGAGGGTGGAAACGAAGATATTATGCCTCCGATAACAAAACATGAATTGGAAGAGTTATTCACAAAACAAAGGGAGGATATACATGAAGATACGACGGAGTGCGTAAATCACGTCCAACGACTCTTGCGAAGATGGCGGGAACAGTGGCGCGAGAAGAACGGGTGTGAACTTGGGAAATTGGGTCAATTGGCAACGCAACAAGGGGTTGCGGCGAGCAAAATCTCGTACACAGAGGCTAGCAGTAGTAGGCTTCAAGAAACGCCAGCATCAGTTGCAGGAATTTTTGCAACTTCAGAACATGATGGATATGTCGGGCTTACGAACTTATCGGACACCATACACAAAGAAGTGAAGCAACTATCGAATCAGGTCCGCTGGGTGGAGGAGTGCAGGCGGATTGCCTCAGACGCTCATGACGAACGAGAAGAGACATGGCGAACAAGCTCTGCTGCTTTCCATGATAAGAATCGTCAAGACAGGGAGAGCTTCGAGAAGAGGACACTAAATGAGAGCGCTATCCAAAGAAATATGTTATCACAGATCTTGACTGAAGTTAAGACTTTGGCGAGCGTTGCCTTCAGTTTGAAATGGGAAACACCAGCACAGTTTCCTCCGTCATATCCTCCCCAATTGCATGCTCCATTCTCAGGCCAGGACCAGGGCCAAGCCCAAAGAGAAGACCAGGGTCAAAATATTAATAGTCGCTCGTAATGATCTATTCTCAGCATCGCAGGCTCTTTATACTAGTATAATTATACGTTTTAAACTTCTAATGTCCGACGCACGGTCCTTCATACTCTTTAATGACTGTATTATCACGGCATAATTTCACCATCCCCGCCATCGCACCCACACGTCAACGATCTCGTCAGCATTGACCGAGTCTGAATCTACGACGAGATACCAACCAAAACCCGCACCTGCAATGCAGGCATGGTTCGGCCATAGCAAAAGCTTCTCACCAACATGAAGTTCCCTCATTCCAAAATTTTCGCCTTCCCACACAAGAATCCCATGCTCTTGGCTGATTCTACCAACAATCCAACCGGCCTTGCCTACCTCATCATATGTAGTGAAAACGGCTTCTTGCGCCGATTGAGCACTACCTTGCCATGGAGTGACAACACCCCAGCCCGGATAGCTCTTACAGGGCTCTCTGCCTAGTGCAAGTGACCCAGCTGCGATCAAAGCCTCCGGTTTGTCCCGTTCGTTGTAAATACTCGCGACTTCCACCAAGATACGAAGGCCAATGTTTGCGGTTGATAATGGAGCCAAACAGTTTACTGAATTATTCGTGGGGCGCAACCTTTTCGGTATCTCAGCAGGACGGGCATGTGTAGCTAGTTGCTGAAGATCAAGCAAAGGATAGACACCGGCATGGAGCTCGAGATCATACTCTTTCCCCACGGCCGCAATCAACGAAACTGCTTCTTTTGCTGCCACGTTGGAGGCATCAAAGGAATCAAACATGTTCTGTGTCGCTGTTGCTGTAGGTGTTGCACCGACCGAAAGTGTAAATCTGTCTCGGACCCCTGTCTGATTTACGGCGTCTGCTACCGCCTTTAGCTCTCTGATCTCAGTCATCAATCCCATTAAAGCATCGGTGCCAGAGTTTCCTCCGTAGCTGTTACCCAAGTGACTGTAGAAACCTGTTAGAAACAGGTATCTGATTTCGCCCGCGCGGATGCACTCAATAAGTTGATGTAGCAGCTTAGATTTCGGATGAAGACCGGAGCGATGATAGCCTGTATCGATTTTGATGAAAGCACCAATGTAAGGCCCCTCGGGACCACCGTTGAAAACTTTGGATAATTGGTTATACGTTTCCGGATGGTCGAGCAGGACGTGAACAGTTAATGGTTTGAGTTTTCTGGCGAGTTGAATCAGGCGTTTCATTTTCGATGGTGGTAGGGGCATTCCATAAAGTACCTAAATGGGAGAAATGTTAAAAAAGCCGTGCATTGCGCGAATTCAGGAAACTTACGCTAGTTGATCTTCCTTGCGCCTGACACTCTAGTAAGTAAGGCAGTAATTGTTCTGCCTCCATGATAGTGGAAACAATGAAATGAGCAGGGACATCTTCGCCAACTTGGAGGCGTGCCAGCTCGGTTGTCTACAAAGGACGAAATTAGTAAATACTCTACTCTATTAGTAGCGGAGACTTTCAGAGCCCGTTGATTAAAAAAGAGAAGGTAACGTTGAATTTGGGCTACTGTGGGATATTCTGTTGGTACTTGTACTATGGCTGTAACTGAAGAATTCTAGGTTCTAGAGCATATCTGCTGCGGCACATTGCGATGAACTTGCGAAGATAGTCAAGAAATATCTTCCACTATTCGCTAAAATCTACGCACATGGTTTCCAAGACGAGTGAGGCTGAGACAGGCAAAGAAAAGAAGTTGATACTTTGTGGGTTTTGACATGTGCCCGAAAACCTATTGATAGCCTCGTCGAGGCTTGCAGCATTGCATTGCAGTTTTCCCTCACCACTGCGCGATCGATAATTGCAGCAGGTGGATCAACATCCTGTATATTCTTCCCAGTATATTGTAATTTAAGAGCCGCAACGGAGGGGACTGGGTATTGATAAATGGAAAGTAGATCCATTGCAAGTGTCTTTTTAAATGTGTAACTACCTACAATTGGTTAAGAAAAAACAGAAAAAAACTTTAGATAGCAGAGCCTCTAGCAAATAAGGCCTCTCGGCGTATGATTAACTTTATAGGATTAGGGGAGCTATATTTATATACTAGGTAGATTATAAGCGCTACGAAGCTCTTACTAAGCAGTGTGTCCAAGCGTCGCTGACTTACCTCAGAAGCTCAGACCAAGAAATCGATTGTGCGGATATAGGAATATCCGCACCGTCCACTAAGCTGATTTAGGACGGCAATCGTTTTCTTGGTCTAAGGGACTTTGGCGAGATTTATAGAAAACCTAAACACCGTTTATATGAGAAGACCTTATTAACTTTAACAAAATTAATCTACCCTCCCACAATACTTATTAACATAAAAATTACACCAAATTATAGAGAAAAGCCTACTCTATAAGTTATGAGATCTTTAGCTCCTTATACATGTACGATGTTAAGAGGAATTCGTTGCCGCAGAGGCTCCAATTCTACTGCCCTACTAAGGCGCGTAGTAAACACGCTTACGCCTACGCCACCAGCCCTCTTCGCAACTAGTGGGTATTCCATCTGCTATATACCTATTTAATTTATTTACTTTACAGCCCTTTATAGGTTATGGTGTAGGCCCTAATAGAGTTATAAGCTCCGCGTCTGTGTAGAGCTGTAGAGCTTTACGAGAGCTCTATAGAACGAAGCTTAGGGGGAGACCTGCACGGAGCTCTGCACGGAGCTCTACTAAGGCTCTGCGGAGGCTCTGCACGAAGCTCTGTACGAAGCTCTGTAAAAGCTCTGCTCAAAACTCTGCTTAAAGCTCTGCTTGAAGCTGCTTAAAGCTCTACTTAAGGCTCTGCTCGAAGCTCTACTCGAGGCTCTGCTCGAAGCTCTACTCGAGACTCTGCTTGAAGCCCTATATAGAGCTCCAAAGCTCTACTAACACGCAGCACTAATATACTAGGAAGGTTCTATAATCGCTCGTATGAACGCCCGTATGAACGCCCATACAATCGTCTCTACAAACGTCTCTGCAATTGATCGCCCGTACGAACGTCTACACGTCTACACATCTGCACATCTACAGGTCTGCACGCCCGTACGAACGTCTGCACGTCTGCACGTCTGCACATCTACAGGTCTGCACGCCTGCACGTGGCTCTGTACGAAGCTCTGCATTAAGCTCTGCACGAAGCTCTGCATTAAGCTCTGCACGAAGCTCTGCTCAAAGCTCTGCTCGAAGCTCTGCTCGAAGCTCTGCTCGAAGCTCTGCTCAAAGCTCTGCTCAAAGCTCGAAGCTCTGCCCGAAGCTCTGCCCGAAGCTCTGCCCGAAGCCCTATATAGAGCCCCAAAGCTCTACTAACACGCAGCACTAATATACTAGTATACTAGGAAGGTTCTACAATCGCCCGTACAAACGCCCGTACGAACGCCTATACAATCGTCTCTACAAACGTCTCTGCAATTGATCGCCCGTACGAACGTCTGCACATCTGCACATCTACACGTCTGCACGCCTGCACGAAGGTCTGCACGAAGGTCTGCACGAAGGTCTGCACGAAGGTCTGCACGAAGGTCTGCACGAAGGTCTGCACGAAGGTCTGCACGAAGGTCTGCATGAAGGTCTGCACGAAGGTCTGCACGAAGGTCTGCACGAAGGTCTGCATGAAGGTCTACTAAGGCTCTGCACGAGGCTCTGCGCGAGGCTCTGCCCAAAGCTTACCCCCTAGTAGTAGCAGAGGCTCTCCGGGCTAAGGGAGGATGTTTTTAAGGAAGGGCCTAACTATAACACCTACTAGGTGTTGTAATAGCTTTAAGTAGTAGATATCTATATATCTATATATAGTTTTATTAATATCAGCAGACTATTTAATAAGATAAATATATTCTTAGGTTTTTAATAATGCGTTTTTTAACTTTAACGAAATTGATGTTAGGACTAAGCAATAGTTATATTATAAAATTTATACTATTTAGAAGCCCTAAGTCTTAAAAATAATATATAAACTTTTAGTAATAATAACACGTTATATGAATAAATAAATTAGAAATCCGCAATCTCTATTTTATAGATTTTATTTAGGATTTTAACAAAACTCGCCAAACGCCCTCAGACGTGATTTTGCAATTCGGAAGACGGCGTAGGTTATTCCGACGCTAGCTAAAAAATCACGTCTGAGCTCGCTGAGGTAACTGTCAGAATTAAGCGAGAGGTGCTGACTAAGCTCTGAACACATTGCGAGGACGAAGTCCGCATGCAATCTATATAGACATCAACCGCATCTACTGCATCACGAATCGATCAATATTCATCGTCTGCGTCATCTCTATCATCAATTAGACCCTCAAGATAGCTCCGCTGTGACCCCATGACCTCATAATTCCAACAACGACAGGCACAGGCAGGCACAAACAGGTAGGACAGGCAGACAGGCAGGCAGGCAGGCAGGCAGGCAGGCACTAGGCCTAGTTAGGAAATCAGCACACAGCCGGCGGATCATCGGGAACACCGCCGATCGACGATTTGGAGCCTCCGTGAGAGGCTCCTCAGTCATTCGCCCGACGCCCAATCGATCGTAGAGCTCCATAACAGACACAGGCGGTAGACAGGAGAGATTAATTTAGATTATTTAGATTATATATAATTAAATTAATTATATATTTTTTGACTAGCTGCAAATACTGGAGTGTTAATATACCTTATTTTTAAATCTAGAATTTTTATTATTGTCCTGATGGTCCTAATGGTCCTGATGGTCCTGATGGTCCTAGAGGTCCTAGAGGTCCTAGAGGTCCTAGAGGTCCTAGTAGTCCGGGCGACCTCCTAACAGGTTCCTAACAGGATGCCGAGTGTAAGTGTCTCCTAAAGCTCCTAACAGCCCTAATAGGAGCTATTAAGAGCTGTTAGTACTATTAGGAGGCATAAACATTTTGCTAATATAGCTTTACAGTCCTTAAAGCATCTACCTTCTTTATCCTTCCCTATTGTCTTAGAGAAGGATTTAAAGAAGCCTTTTCCTAGTTTTAGTTAAAAGAAAGCTAATTGTAACCTTTTAGGATATTTATCCTTAGGGGCTTTAAGAGATAAAGAGTAGTTTCCTCTAAAGATCCTAGTATAGTGTTTTCCTTTATTTTTTTTCTATTGCTAGTTGATTTTCCACTATCCTAGTATTTTTTCTCTTACTACTCTCCCTATATAGGCTAGGGATGTATAAGAAGATTATATTTTTCTTTTAGAAAGGCCCTTTTTAGCTAGCTTATCTGCTATTTCGTTTCCGTAGATTTCTAGGTAGCTAGGAACCTAGTAAAAGTTAATAAAGATATTCTTACTAGCTAGATAAGAGCAGCTTTACGTAATTTTAAAGACTAGTTCTTATCCCCCTGTAAAATAATTAAGCTATAATCTTTTAATAGCTGCTTAACTATCTATAAAGATATAAACTCGTTTCTCTTTTAGTCTTTATTATTTTAGATATTTTAGGGCCCTATAGACTACATAAAGTTCTACGTCTATAATTTCCATATAAGGCCCTAGATTCCAATTTATTGCGTACTTAATCCTATTTCTTTCCCCTATTTTACATACGGCCGCTATACTTAACTTACTATCTTTAGAGCCGTCTATATAGTATATATCTACTAGGTCCCATTCTAGGGATTCTTATAGATTTTCTACTAGTCTTAAATTTTCTTATACAGCTTCTTCTTTAATACCCCTAGAGATAGAAAATAATGCAGAAATAGGGAGAGACTACGGTTTTTGCCAATCTAGAGAGATTCTCTCTATTTTCCAATTTTGAATTAGTTGCTGGACTCTAGAAGCTAGAGATAGTAATTGAGTTTTTAGCTGTAGAAGGTGTCTTATAGTAGAGTTTCTAGGGCTAGAACTAGAACTAGAACTAGTTACTAGTTCCTCCCTATCCTTATTAATCTCTTCTATATAGGCCTTCTTAATTACGTAGTTTTCTTTAAATTTTAGGATTTTTAATGCATAGCTATTGCAAAGCTTTTTAAACCTAATTTTAGAAGGAGGGATAGAGGTGTAACGGAACCTTGTAGCAAGAACTACGGTGGGTCCTGTTATTGGGCTAGGTGTGTAGGAAATGCAAATAATAATAGTTGATAAGTAATAATAACTGGTGGAGTGGTTGCCTAATAGATTAACTCTAATTATATTCTGAGAATTACTATAAGGAAGGAACTATCTAGGTAGGGACTAAGGGTCCTTAAATACATAACCATACTCCTATAAAATCCTTCTTATATATAATATACGTGTACTCTATTTACTTTATTACAGATTATATAGATCCTATAGATTATATAGATTATATTATATAACCTTAGTTATTATTTCTTATTATATAGTTCTATTGGCTCTATTTTAGACTATACTTATATTAACTAACTAGCTTCTTCTAACTCTTCCCTAAGTAGTTATAATATTGTACTTAAAGCGTCTATAATACTATTCCCCTCCTCTCTATCTTCGTCCTTAAAGATTTAAAATATCTCTAAGTTATTTACTAGAGGTATAATGTCCATCTAATTAATTTAGTTAATATTGTTACTTATTATACCTAAAGTAATTTCTTCTTCCTTAACTGCTCGTTGTGCTCGCACTATCGCTATAATATTGTCTCTTAGTGAGATTATACTGTCTCCGTATTCTCGCTGTTTGAAAAAGGGGTTAGTTTATATTACGTTAGTAAACCTATCTTCGCGATAACCGTCCTCTTACTTAGAGTGCACTAAAGCGAATATTTATTCGTCCTGTAATGTTTGCTCTATCTCTAATACTAAATATACGTAACCTATTACTCTTAATAGTCGTCTAGTTCCCTAATTAATTTATCTTAAGGTTTTGTGTTTAATCTACTACTATATAGCTAGATAATAAACTATCTATTACTCTGGTGGAGTTGCGCCGTTCTTATAACGCGGAATAGGAGGCTACTAATGCTTAATAACGGGCCCTTAAGTCTTGTCTTGCGGCGTCTACTTAGTTAATTCGTCTTAAGAAGGTTTGTAAGAAGGTTTATTTTAAAAAGTAAAAACTTATAAAATAAGGTTTATAGGAACTTAGTAATAAAAAAACGGACTTTTTTCTAATAGGGAAGGAAACAAATCTAAGTAGTTTGGCAACTACTCTTCTTAGGTCCCCCTTAGGTGACTTATTCTTTAGTAATTCTTCTTTATTAATACTGCCTAACCTAATTTCTTCTAATACTCCTATACCTTTCTTATAGCGTTTTTTAGATTCTCTAGTAGTTTCTAGGTAGTTTTAGTGTAGCCTATCTACTTAACCTTATACTATATTTCGTTGTTAATGTCCTTATAATTAATAATCTTTAAAACTTGCTATTTATCTTCCTCTTATCCTCTATATATATCTGCTTTATAGACCGGTGGCTTAATATTCCTATATACTAGCTTTAGCATTATAATATACTATATAGGGTAGATCTTTATTTTAGCTAGTAGGTTTAACTTAATTATAACTAATAAAATCCTCTAAATAATTTTAAAAGGTCCTAATCTAATATAGTCTAACTTCTTACTTAATTATTAACTCTTAAAATTTTTATGTAGTAGCTATACTTTATCTCCCTCCTTAAGATCTGGTCCCTTAGATCTCTTAGTATTATAGTACTTTTTTATTTTCTTTTATACTTTCTTTACTAATTCCATAAGGTCTATATAAAGATTTATTAATGTCTTTATTATTTCTTTAGCTATACTACTTACTTTCTTTACTTATTATAGTAATAATAATATTCTTAACTTATATCCGTAATTTACCTTAAATAGTAATATACCTATTTCTTCTTAAGGTGTTATATTATATATAAACTATATAACTAGTAATAGTAATACCTAATTATTCTATGCGTGATTAATATAATGCCTTAAATACTACTCTAGTGTCTAATTTAATCTTTCTATTTAACTGTCTATCTGCGGATAATATATAGTAGAAGTTGCTACTCTAACTTTTTATTCCACTAAAAATACCTCTTAGAATGCTACTATAAATCGTAGATCTCTATTCAATATAATTTTGCTTAGTGCTCCGTGTCTTATAAATACTTCTTTAATATAGATTTTAGCGATATCCTCCGCTAAGATTTCTTCTATATATGCTATAAAGTATCCCCACTTTATAAGCTTATCTACTATTATTAAAATCGCGTTATAATCTTATTTAGTAATAGGATCTCTTAACTTTAGTAACTTAATAATAAAGTCCTATAATATAACCTCCTATAGTCTTTCTAGTATTTTAATAGGTTATAGCCCTCTATATAGCTTATGCCTTATTAGTTTATTCTTTTAGTAATCTAAATATTTCCTTATAACTTTTCGCGTTAAGCCCTAAATTCTATTAATAATATACTTCTCTTGGAGTCTTAACACTAGGCCCATAGCTCCGTTATATCCCTAAGTTATTCCCTTATAGAATTCTTCTATAAATTGCTCTGCTATGCTTCTTAGGATATACTTAACTTCTTAGTTCTCGTATATATCCGTCTATAGATCTTCTAGCTATACCTCTAGAATTCTTTATTCCTAAAAGCTTTCCGGTAACTTATAAACTTTCTTTAGTTTCTCCTAAGTTACTATAATTTTTGGATAATTATACCTAATCAATCTATCTATATCCCTTCGCAGTAAAGCCTCTAATAGCTTTTTATTATTTCGTAGTTTAGCTTTCTAGCTTAAAGCATCTGCTTATATATTATTAGTTCTTTTAGTATACTAAATCTTAAAATAGTATTCTGTAAGTATCTCTGCCTATCTAACCTATCTTTAGTTAAGTTCCTTTATTATTAAGAATCCTATTAGGTTCTTATAATCTATCTTAACTATAAATAGTTTCTCTATGCCTTATAAGAATACTCTCTATTCCTTTAATACTATAACTATACCTAATAACTCCTTGTTGTAGATATTATAGTTTAACTTTAGTAGTATTATCTTCCAACTGTAGTATGCCACTAGGTACTATTTATCTTAATGTTTTTATATAAAGCACGCCCCTAGTATATAGTCTAATACATCCGTTTCTATAACTGTCTCTAGTCCTAGTTAATAGATTTTAAGAACTGGTTCCTAGGTAAATAACTTCTTAACTTTCTTAAATAGCTTAATATCCTTTAACTATTGCGTTATAAACCTTCTATAGTAATTGCAAAACCCTAAAAATAATCTTAACTGCGTAATATTCTCCGGTTTTTGCCAATTTACTATAGCCTTAATCTTCTTTAGATCTATACTAAGTTGGCCTAGTTTAATAATAAATCTAACGAAATTGGTCTTCCTAGTGAAGAACTCGCATTTCTTAATTACTACTAGCATCTATTCTTCTTATAGTCTCTTTAAAACCCATTTAACATATTCCCTATATTCTTCCTTAGTTATTAAGTAGATAATAAT
>Ga0307515_10004653_pt1 | contig 28170 bp, 13 predicted proteins | sample 17_EM_MG_FD_194513 | JGI IMG/M metagenome (GOLD analysis project Ga0307515, IMG submission 194513) | Populus trichocarpa ectomycorrhiza microbial communities from riparian zone in the Pacific Northwest, United States - 17_EM | ecosystem: Host-associated > Plants > Roots > Unclassified | place... | reverse complement strand
GTGCAAGGCAGCAGTAGTAACTCCCCTTCTCTATCATTCATTTCAGTTAATTCTAATAAAACTGATGTTTGGAATCATCATCGTCGTTTAGGACATCTATCATTTAAGACTCTTAGGAACATGTTTCTATCTTTATTTAAAAATCTTGATGTTGAACAATTTCATTGTGAAATCTGTGAATTTGCAAAGCACCATAGAGTGCCTTTTCCTATAAGTGATTCAAGATTTGTGTCTCCATTTACTATAATTCACTCGAATATATAGGGTTCATATAACATTCCTAATATTTCAAGAGCAAAAGGTTTTGTAACATTTATTGATGATTGCACCCGAATGACTTGGGTTTACCTTCTTAAAAGAAAATCTGATGTGAGTCATATCCTTCTGAACTTTACAAATATGATAAGGAATCAATTTAGGGTTAACATTAAGGGTTTTAGAATTGATAATGCTAGGGATAACTTTAATAAGAATTTATCACCATACTTTGAAAAAGAAGGGATTATTCATCAATTATCTTATGTTAATACTTCCCAACAAAATGGGTTGGTAGAAAGAAAAAATAGACATCTCCTTGAAACTACTCGAGCTTTACTTTTCCAACATCATGTTCCAATAAATTACTGGGGAGAAGCAGTTTTAACCTCTACGTATTTGATAAATCGAATACCTTCAAGAGTTATTGGTTTCAAAAGTCCTTTAAACTATTTGTCAGAATTCTTTTTGTTCTAAAATTCCCCTAAGGATCTTTGGGTGTGTCACCTATGTTCACATTCATAAACATCAACGAGATAGACTTAATGCTAGAGCTCTTAAGTGTGTTTTCATAGGATATTCCATCACACAAAAAGGTTACAAATGTTATCATCCATCTTCAAAGAGATTTCTTGTGTCAAAGGATGTAAGTTTTAATGAAAATCAGTCTTTCTTCGACAAATCTTCTCTTCAGGAGGAGGAAAACAACACAGAAGATAAGACTAACAATGACTTTGACATTTTTTCATTCCAAATCCCATCTAGGCAGCAATCATCTCCCATTTAACCATACTGTGAGTCTCCAAATATTACTCTACAGGGAGAAACTATTGCTGACAGACCTCTTCAAGTATATAGAAGAAGGATACAACATGATTTGACTCTCTTGCAAGCCTAAGAATCCGAACCAGAGTAAGGTAATGAACTTTCTCGTTCATCTCTACCTATTCCTGACCTTGATCAGCCAATTGGTATTAGAAAAGGAAGAAAAGAGAATGCACTAAGAATCCCTTATATCCTATAGCTAATTTTATGTCATTTCAAAAGTTCTCACCATCACACAAAGCCTTTCTTTAAAAAATAAACACCATATCTATCCCAAAAACCTTACATGAGGCTATAAGAAATGAGAATTGGAAAACTGTCATGAGAGGAGATGAATGCACTAGAGAGGAATCAAACATGGGAAATAGTTAAGTTACCAAAAGAGAAGAAAACAGTAGGGTGTAAGTGGGTTTATGCCCTGAAATATAAAGCTAATGGCAGCCTAGAAAGGTATAAAGTCAGGCTAGTTGCAAAAGGATTTACACAAACATTTGGGATAGACTATCAAGAGACATTTGCTCCAGTTGCTAAGATGAACACCATTCGAATTCTGTTTTCTTTATCTGCTAATCTTGGATGGTGGATGCAACAATATGATGTTAAGAATGCCTTCTTACATGAAGAGTTGGAAGAAGAAGTTTATATGGATCCACCACCAGGATTCAGTCACTCCCTTCTTCCCAACCAGGTCTGCAGACTAAAGAAGGCACTTTATGGCTTAAAACAGTCTCCTAGAGCCTGGTTTGAAAGGTTCACCAAAGCCATGGTTTTTATGGGATATCGGCAAAGCTAAAGAGATCATACTTTGTTCATCAAACACTCCATTTCAGGGGGAGTTACTATTCTGATTGTTTATGTTGATGACATTGTAATAACAGGTGATGACTTTGTGGAAAGAGATAAATTAAGAAAGAGACTTTCAACAGAATTTGAAATCAAGGAATTGGGGAAGTTGAAATACTTTCTTGGCATAGAAGTGTCACATTCAGAAAAAGGGATTTTTATCTCTCAACAGAAGTATATTCTTGATCTTCTAAAGGAAACAGGAATGGTTGACTGCAGACCATGTGAAACACCTATTGATCTAAAGCACAGACTTGAGAATGATGAGGAAGGAGCCACAACTAACAAGGGTCAATACCAAAGGTTAGTTGGTAAGTTAATCTACTTAGCTCACACTCGTCCAGACATTGCTTATGCCGTGAGTGTGGTGAGTCAATTTATGCACAACCCGAAAGATTCACATCTCCAGGTAATGTATAGACTCCTCAAATACTTGAAGTCTACTCCTGGAAAAGGAATTTTGTATAAAAATCATGGGAATCTGAACCTTGAATGCTATACAGATGCAGACTATGCTGGTGCATTAATAGATAGAAGATCAACATCAGGATATAGTACTCTGCTGGGAGGAAATCTTGTGACATGAAGAAGCAAAAAACAGAGTGTTGTGTCAAGATCAAGTGCATAAGCAGAATTCAGATCAATGGCCCTTGGAATTTGTGAGTTACTATGGATGAAGATTATCCTAGAAGATTTAAGAATCAAGTAGGATGAACCAATGGAGTTGTACTATGACAATAAGTCTGCCATTGCAATAGCACACAATTCAGTGCAACATGATAGAACTAAACATGTGGAGGTAGACAGATATTTCATTAAAGAAAAGTTAGAGAGTGGATTGATATACACTCCTTATGTGCCTACCGAGGAACAACTTGCTGAAATACTTACTAAAGGTGTTCAGAATCCTGTGTTCAAAAACACCTTGGACAAGCTGGGAATGAAAGATCTCCTTCATCCAGCTTGAGGGGGAGTGTTGAAGATTCTGAAGTAATTAAGGCAGATTTGAAGCTAATTTTAGGGAGTAAAAACAGAAAGTCAGATATCCTTTCCTATAAATCAGAACCTAGCAATAATACCTATTTATGTGTAGTTAATAACTGTCCTAATATAGATATGTAGAGGTTGTATATATTCAAGAATTCATTCTGAAATAAAGTGAGAAGTCAGAATTTAAGAACTCTTTATAGTCTTCTCTACTATGCTCCTTATACTATGGGCACCTTGAAAGGAATGTGATCTTTCCTTTTCTTGAAGATTTATCCAGAAGACATTCCTATCAGGATACTTCTGCTATAGGAAGTAGCAGTAGGGATAGAGTCATCTCACCCCCTCATTACATGCTTCTTAGGTTCATTGATGACCTTCTTTTTATATCAACTTCTAAAAAGCAGGCTACTAGCCTTTTCTCTCAATCACGAAGTGGATTTTGGGATTATAACTGCTTCATGAATGAGGAAAAGTTTTGTCTTAGTATAGATATTGAACACGTATTAGGGCTTCAGTCAAACAAGCTCTATATTGGTGAGGACAGTATCACCTTTCTTCAATAGAGTGGCATACTTTTAAACTTGTGCACTTTAGAAGTCCAGGCAGATTATGCGAGGTTATCTCTTAGTGTTTTTGCTGGATAGGTCTTATCCATATGCTTACTTTGGCTTTCCTGCGGTGCTTTTTGGTTGTTAATTTTAATGGATGCCATGAAACTCATAGCTGCAAGCTATTGCCCTAAAGACTTTTAGTCTTTAGGATTTTTTTCTAGAATTGTAAATTGATCCAAATAATTTGAATGGGATGGAGAATCTGCTGAAGATGTATACATTATTTGACTATCAAAGGATGTTCTTATTCTAGGAAGTAGATTTTTATTATAACATTACTCAAAAGAGATCCTTTTCTTTTCCAGCTAAAAAATCTTGTGTGAATTGAATTATTTAGGAGAACTTGATGTTAATTAATTTGATAGATGCCCATTAGACTTATTTTTTTTTATTCAAGACCGTATGGTTTGGCACCCATAGCGAACCCAAGACTTTATTATGTGTTAAAACTGATAATTTGATGAAATTTTACACTAGGGTTACAAACGAGAGATGATACCCTCTAGTGTTTTGAGGTGGATTCCTCATGTTCTTGTATAAGGTGTTGGTTCCTCTTGCTCATGGAACTTTTCCCTTTTGGTTCACATCAACATGTTTCGTATAGCAATCATCTCTTAAACTTGTTACCATACGCTCCACAAAACTCGATATTTTTGTTTAGTGTTTTTAAGCGATAACTTGTTTAATCTATTAACAGGTATCTGAATAACCATTTAAACTCTACTCTTACTGTCTGCTGCCTTGTAAACATCTGAAGAGGAAGCTGTGCAATGCTACTTCATGAGACCCAAGTGCCATCCTATATTCTTGGATTATAATATTAACTCAACACCTGTTGCCAGATTAAACATCTACCAAGCATTTTTGTTATGTGCAATTAAGTTCCATTGTTATGTTTCTGACATGTCTTTCCATTGCCGACTGAGTGTAAATTCTATGTAAACATGATTGAATGGTCCTTAAGGTATGAATCTATTCCCAGATGTTCTTTTTTGTAGTTGAAATTGATATTATGAAGCTTAGTTTATTCATATTCACTCACTTCTATGGTAAACTGGGATTGAGTTGTTGGTTATATGCACAAAGTTTGCTAATTATTAAGATGCTAACAAACAACTCTTTTGTTATATGCTTTCTTTCAGTTTCTGAACTAGGATCCAAACTAGTTTAGGGGATCTTTTTATTTTTTCTCCTTTTTCACCTCTATTACCTTCTATTCTCTTTCTTTGTTCATTGACTACTAGGCATATGTATGTTCTCATAAAAAAGAAGGATGCGTTCTATGCACCTGAGATCTTGTCTCCGTCAAAGTCTTGTATTGGAGGATGGAGAAGTTGAATGGCTTGGGTTGAATGCCTTTATCCAAGTGTTGAAGAGAAAACAATCACTGTATATAGAGTTGCTCTCTTTATTGAGTTTGGATGTTATCAGAAAATAGTACAAATAGGAGTCCATCATCTCATCTAAAATATGGGTTAGCTATGTTGGGTTTTATGAATATCATATACGCAATGGAAATTATGAAATAAGATTATTCAAGATTTCTTATAATCTTATTAAATAAATCTAGAGTTCTTCAGGAATTTATTACATGAAGATTTGTTCTTCTTTGGCTTTTAATAATTCTTTAAAGGTTGGGTTGTCACAAACCACAAGCTATCTAATTATCTGGTCTTCAATGTTAATCCACACGAACCCCCAATGAAAAATCTTCTAAATCTCTATTTAAGAGAAAGATTGATATGCCTAAGGTGCTAGCTCTAATTTTGTGTTTACATAGTTTTTTTATCTAACAAACAATCACTAAAAAATAAAGAGACAAAACTTGTTATTTATAAAGAAATCTGAAAAAACTCTATAAATCGACAAAAATATTAATTTTTCCTTGGAATAATAATCATATATTAATTCAGAAAATTTTAGAAATTAACTCAATCAAATCATTACTTGATTTTTCTAAGTCTAGAAATATAATCTTTGTATTAATTATATTATAGTCTTTAATTTTTAAAATATATTTTAATCAAGTCATACTTAATTAAATCATTCAAGTTTAATTTATGACTAATGGTTCTTAATATGTGCGACCCATCAGGTTCCTAATATGTTGGTCCAAATATAAATTCTAATTCTAATTAAATATAATTAAACAATTTAATTTATTATCAAATAAACAATTCATTAATTTATATTTAAAGATCAGATGCATCGTCTAACGTGTCATGATTCCTCAAATATTAGAAAAGTTATTAGTGGTTTGACTTAATGACCAGTTTGTCAATGTAATTAATATCCCTTCATCAATAATGTTTTGATTTAATATTAAAGCATGAAGTATGTTTGTCATGTTAAATCATGTTTGTTCTCTACATAATAGTCATTGATCGTTTGAATAAGATTTGAAACTCTTTTCAAATTTCATTCCACCTTGGCTAAGAATTTTTTAGTCAATACTATTTCAGAATAGACATAACATTTTTTATAATTCATCTAGGGTGATGAATCATTTCTTGATCACTCAAGTACCTTCATATAATTAATGTTATACTCAATGTCTGCTATTTTGTCATCTCGATTAAGATAACATGTAACTGGATCGTAGCATAACATTATCTATATAAGATAACTTAGTGATATTAAATCTAAAGATCATTAGTGATATTAAATCTAAAGATCACTTTCACAACCGTCACGTGAGCCTTTCCATAGATATAGGTGATCTCTCCATATTGAATTCTCATGCGGGTCAGTTCAATGTACATGTCTTATGACAAACACCTACATATTAGTTATAGATATCATTTACACCTTAGTTTATGAGAACAACTACTTAATTTTATAAAAGAAATAACATTATATGTACCAGTCTTTACGGCTCTAATGAATGTCCAATATTTAAGAGAGTATCGACCAGAAATATTTTAGGAACAATGTTTTGATACAATATGAATCCTGTAATTATAACAACTTTATAATTTTCCTTGCAAAGTATTTTTTTGTCATGGACTTTATATTTACTTTAAAATTAATAAATCTAATATTATATGAATATTAAAGAAAAATTAAGTTTTTATTAATAATAAATATGTATTTATATAAATATAATAATATTATATATAACTAATCAATTGAGTACATAACATATTAAACTAACAAGCTGTATCAAGGATCATATTCTAACAAAAACAATATTTCAGAAAGTAACCTAGTGTATCCTTGTATTTTAAGGGTTACTCTTTTATTTAATTAAATTTTTTATCATGCACTACCCTTCTTTTTACTTGCAATCAAAGAGAAATTGGATAGTTTGCCTCACTACATTGCGCAATACAGAGCGTGAATCATCCAGGTGCATTTGACAAACTTGCGACTATCACATCTATTAGGCCTGTTCACGGTTCGGTTCGAACCACAAAAACCAACCGAGCCGAGTACCTTAAATTTTTGAAAATTCAAACCAAACCGAACCGAATTCCAGTTCAAATCAAACCAGTTTGGTTCGGTTAAATTTGGTTTTATAGCAAAAAAACCAGAAAATCTAATCATCCCATCAACGAAGGAGACCTCTCCTAAATCAGCTTGTAAATTAACAAACTGTAGAGAAAAAAAAGAGAAAAGCAAACCCCTAAATCTTGTCATCGATTGATTTCAGGAGGAGGTTAAGAACTTCAACATGATAGAACCAAAAAACAATTCAAATCCCTGGCATCTAAACCCCCATAAGACTATAACTAACACCATTGAGTACTGATCTCCGATTTCTACCCCCAACCCTTTTTTATATATAAATTTAACCAAACAACTAGTATTCAAAAATCATAGCTATCATCATCAAGCAACTGCTGGGTTCTCATCAGAGAAAAAGGCATCAGATTCAGAGAGGGAGCCCTTCTCCTTGCGATCAGCAAAATCATCATCACCATCGGGATCTCGAGCAGGATCAGACTTGTTCATGGCGGAAATAGCCTTGTCGAGGAAGGGTTTAAAAGCCATCTCAATAGCTTGCCACCCAAATACAAGAGCCCTGAATGCAACCACTGCCTGTAGTTGAAAACTTGAAAGGGAAAGGAAGAATGATTTTTGAGGTGGAAAGTTGGTTGCACTGCAGTCTTTGCCACAGACAACGGTTTTTTGTGAGGGAAGGGGAGTTTGTGAAAGCAGGGGAGAGGGGGGGTTATGTTAGGTAGGGTTAGGTTAATTAACTATTTATACTCCTTGGCTGCCAGCGGGTTTTTTATGATTTTTTGGTTGGTCCGGTTCGGTTTGTCGGTTTTATAACTAAAACCGAAACCGAACCGGACCTGTTAAAATTTATGGTTTTAAAAATCAGTTTAATCGGTTTTTTCATTTCAGTTCGGTTTTTTCGGTTAATTTTTCTCCGGTTTTCTCGGTTAATCGGTTTTTTTAAACACCCCTAACATCTATTGATTTGGTGGCTATTGGCATCGAGGTAGAAAAGGTCTCACGTTCTTCTTTTTTCTCCCCCTTTTTGGACGCCATAAATGTTTGAGTTAGACAAATTCATCATTTTGATTTTGTTTTGTACCGATTAGTAATAGATATTGTTAGTATTATTTGTTTTATTTCTTTATTGAATAATGATTTAATAAATTAATATATCCAAAAATAGCAACACAGAAATATAAATAAGAACAAAAATGAATGCGTGCGGACAATCAAATGGAGAAAATCAACAAGTTAATGCACTAATTTGATATTAACTTATAACTCGGGTTATGAATTAAATTTTAATTTTGAATTAAAAAAACTTGAAAAGATAATCTTCTTGGTTTCTTTTTTAAAACACAATGTCATGTAACATAACCTTTGAAGTTCAAGGATATAACTGAATCATGTTTGAGTTAATAATTATATTCAACTTAATTTCTGATATTTTATAAATTGTCAAAAAAAATTTGGATTGAGCAGGTGATTTATTAGGTTGAACTAATTTTTTTGTAGATATTACAAATATTCTCGAGTTGAGTTTATATTTCTAATTCTCATGAGTCTGTATTTAGAGATGAACCTACAACATGGACTGTTGGTATTATGACACTTTCAATGTTAGGTAATTCAACACCTTGCATCACTATTAAATTCTAATTACTCTTCTCTTCATGAAAGAGACAAGCTTTTTTTTGTCATGTTAAAAAAATCTAGTAGGAAACTCAATAACAAGAACTTTGAAGCTGAAATATTTTTAAATAAAATAAAAATAAATATTCAATTAATAAACTATCAAATATAAAGACAAAAGAAGTATATGGTATATGGGTTGAGTTGTGTTGACCGAGTTTCAAAAATCCTGACTAGTCACTCGACTCATGATATCTATTTTTTAGATTTTTTAATTCAATATCATTAGTAATATCTGCATTATCTGACTTTGACGAGTTGAGTCAGGTAAAATAATACAAATATTATAGATAAATCAATTTTTTTCAACACCTCTAGCTCATTCTAGGCTCCAGATTCTTGGATCAGCAAGTTGCCTTGTCAAGTTAGGTTGAATTTTATAAATATAGCTATAAAACCTAGTCTTCATGTAAGAATAAGAAATTGTTTGGTATTGTGTAGTTTTTATTTTTTGTTTAACCATAGAGAAAAAGTTGTTTGGCTAGCCCAATAGTTTCTACATTTTATACTGGTATCATGCACAATTATATTTCAAACCTTGGTTTTTTAAAAACTAAAATAACATGATTTTCATGAATGAAGACCTTCTTTTTATTTTATTTTTTTATGTAAAAATTTATCTCACAATAGTTTTAATCAAATACATATTTTTTAAACTTATTTTTTAAAGAAAACCATGACTAATAATGTTATTCTTAAACTTATTTTTAAAAAAACTACAATCACAGAAACTGTCTAAATATTAAACATAAACTAAAAACTTACTGACTTTGAAGTTTGAGCAAATGTACAAAAATAGAAAGACAGCAAAAGAGAGAGAGAGAGAGATAGAGAGAGAGAGAGAGAGAGAGAGTTGCCGAAAGTCTCAAAACAGGAAAAGTGCAAAGCCGGAAAGGTTGCAAATGTGGTCGTCTATTTTTAAGTATACACAACTGGTAAATGACGCGCAATTAAGAACAGCCACAGCCTGCGATTATTAAAAGCAAACCTGTTTAGTACTAATTCTGAAAATTACACCTAAAATCTTTCCAAGCCATAGAGAGAAACCCGGTGGGTGGCTAGCTTCTACAAGAGAAAAAAAAAAAAAAACATTCCACTCTCTATATATAGTTCTTGAAAACCAGAAAAGCTGTGTATCTCAACCCCATAAAGGCATTATCAATTTGCTTTCTCTCCTCTTTCAACAACCGAGAAAAAAAGGAGGAGAGGGAATTTAGTCTCTGAACATCAAATATGGGAGGCTGCGCTAGTGTACCGAAGGACTTGAAGGATGAGGTTGGCTCCGCCCCAGCACCCGAGCCTCCCATGGAGGAAACCGCGGAGAACAATGAAGCTGTGAAGGTTGAGCTAGAGGCCGTAGAAAAGGTTGAAGAAGAAAATGCTGAGAAGAGTGACGATTATAAGAAGTCCCTTGGATCATTGCTTAATGAGGTAATTAAATACCTTAAGACAATTTTCTCATTCTATGCTGTTTTCGTAATTATTTTTTTGCCTTCCATTAATTTTCTCAAACATCCATCCATGCACGAGTATTGCCATGCAATTTTACCCATGGATCGATCAAGTTATTCTCAAGCCATTTCAAATGCATTTGCAGAATGAAGTACAGATGGAAACAACAAGCGAAAGCAAGGAAGAGGAAGTTCCATGCAAGCAAAACGAAGAACAAGCAGCAACTGAGGCTCCTGCGGCTGAATCAGAGAAAGAACAAATCAAGAATGCTGAGGAAAAGGCTACAGGAGAAAAGAAAGAAGACATTTAGGAATTATACTTGGAGAGCCATGGATGTTTAGAAATAAATTTAAAGAAACACTTGTTTTCCCAGCTTCTGCCACACTTGCGGGTGTATATTTTTATAAACAACACCGAGAGTTGTTTATTTCTTCAATTATATTAAATCCCTTTTTTTTTCTCTTCTTTTTTTGGGGTGATTCCAACAAATTTGACAAGATAAATACAAATTAGAATTGATAATATAATTAAATTGTTTATATATAAGTGGTATATATACATGGAGATGGATATTGTTAATGTTAGATATATTTAAAATAATAATAATAATATTGTCTTCCATTATATTCATGTTTTCATAATTCTTTATTACTTTTATTTTCTTTAATTAAACTCTCACAATTAAGGTATAAAAAGCAGAATTGATAATCAATTCACATGCTTTGAATGGCTATCTTACTTAGCTTGGGAATCAGAACCATCACACACCCTACCCTACCTAGCTCGAGAATCAGCTAGCCATTAATTGAAGATTGGAATCAAACAAATTGCAGGTGTTTAGGGTTTAGAGTAGACAGCGAGAGAGAGAGAGAGAGACTCAACCTTTCATTTTTCATTCGTATCTATTGCCCTACCCTAATTCCTTTCTATGCGGAAATATGCCGTAAATTGATCATTTAACTGACCCCAACAAAACTGGCCTGGCACACCCCCCTCCAATAAGAATCGAATTCAAAAAATTATGTTACATTTTGTAATTTCATACCCTGGGGATCCTTCCTGCAGTGCCACTTCTGATCCTCCTTGCAGACAAACTCCAACCATGAGAGAAACCATGTCCTTGATTGGCGTCCTGAAAATGGGCAGTTGATTCCATCATTTCCCGGCGACACAATTATGGTCGCCCAGCTGTAGGTGATTCTCCGACCAGAACACATTTGTCATGAGAGCCAAAGCCGAGAAGATGTTATTTGGTTCTCTAGTTTAATCCTATCCAATGTCAGTGTATTCCGGCAACAAAGAATAATCATCAAGACCCAATATCAAATCAGGAACATAGATATGCGGGACAGCTTCGGAGATCTTCGTTTCCACTGAAAGTTCTTTTTCCATGAATGAAATAGAAAACCCATCCTTATCATCCTGAATGACTTCTGGTGGCAGGTCAAACCTTAAATTGGGATCCCTATCTGACAGTGGTTGCATTACTGGCTCGGCATGTCCTTCATTTTGCTCCAGCAAAGTTTTCCTCGTCTTTGACCTAGGAGGCTTGGTTGACTCAGAGACAGATAGCTTGTGCTTTCCCAAGGACTGAGTCTTTGAAGCCAGCCACAACTTCAAATCATTTGCTGGTAACACAGATGAAGAAGCTCTTGCTGCATCCCTGTGACGAGGGAGAAAAAGACTTTTAGCCAGTTACTAAAGAATCAAATACTTGTACATGTTTCACAGACCAATGGCATGGATTCATTTTATTAGCACCTGAAACTAATGATAAATGGCCTCAGTACCACTTATCAATTCCTCAATATTTACAATCACTCGTAATAAAACAAATATCCGGGAATTTTGGAAAAGATGCATTAAAATTTCAAGAAATTGATGAAATGCATGAAAATCAAGAGACTAGCCAAGCACTATAGCTGCCAGAGGGGAAGAATACAAAAGCAGCACAAGTCAATCGGTCAACCCAGTTCCAGTACAAGAAAGTAACAAATTGAATGCATTGCAAGAGTGAAACCTTAAACTCTATGTCCAACAAAACTGCGCTGCTAACGCCAGTGTCTTCAATGTCATCAAACAGGAAATACAAGGAGACTATCCATACCACACAAGCAGATCCATGTAATCTTCGTGATTGCAAGAAAACATACCTGAATCGATTTTCAGCTATGCTTGTGGATGCCCTGAGATGGTGAGCCGCCGCTCTATCCTTATTTACAGACATCCATGGTGCTGAGCCAGGTATTGACAAACTTATTACAGGTGGGAATGGAATCAAATAATCATTTTCCTCCTTTTGGAATTCCAATGTTATTTCCAGCTTCTCGCCTACAGCAGGAGCTTCTTCATTCACATTGGAATTGGAAACTCTATCACCTGGCCTTCTACTGCTGGCATCATGGAGTGCAGCTGCCAGCAACTTGGTACTCTGTCCCAAATTAGTGAATTTCATTCTTTTTGCCGATTCCCTCAAGGAGTTCCAAGGTAACGGATTAACAGAAGAATTGAAAACCCTTCCACTGTTATAAAGGGCATTTCGAGATGATGGCATGTTTTGTTGATTTTCAACACGAGATTTCACCCTCCACACAGAAGAAAGCAGTGCTGTGAAGTGCTTCTGGAGAAGTAACTCATGGTCTGGCTGCTCAGCAACAACATTTAACAACATCCGTATGTTATCCTGATGCAACAAAAAATCGATCAGCACAAGCTTTACTGTCTAATCTATTTCATCATAGAATTACCAAACTATTGTTTTCTCTAGTTACATTGTGATATTTCCCATCAATCATTAAAATTGATTATTCACTCAAAGTCATAAAAAATGCAGCAGGCATTTTTTTAAAGTAGTAGTAGTTTCACTATGATCATATATGCATATAAAATTAACCATTCAGAATTAGATTATTCTGAGAAAAAAAACGTGCATAACTGCAGTTTCGGAGATAATGGCTATGCAGGCTGATAAAGTTTATTGTTATTAATCACCAAGAAATTTGCATTAGTTGAATCCTATTCAATGGTACATCAGAAATCCCTAACCCGTGATGAATATTAATGATTAGCAGTTAATTAAAGCATTTCTTCTGTGGCCGAAGAGCCTGTTTTGTTATCTTTTGAGCACCAAAACAAATAAATATATATAAAAAAATTGAATAACAAAAACCAAAGGGATAGCTAATCCAAACATCAGTAACTGTTATCAATCAATTGTTGGAATTACTGACCAGTGTGGTTGGTATCTGCAGGACAATAACTGAATAGGGTTCACGAGTGCAAATAAGCATCCAGTTTTCAATTAGCAAGTCTGATTAAATAAATGAATGTCTTCAGGAGCCTTTTCCTATTCTCAGCATCTTCTTTCCCTAATTTCTCTATATGGAACACATTTGAATGCAAAGGAAATCAGACTTACCTCGGTTACTTTCAGAAGGGCCTTCCCAGGGACCATGTTGCTCATCTTTTCATTATTAATAGGATTTTCCGGAGAAAATAAAACATATCTGTGGATTAGCTCCCTAAATCTCTCACAACAATGAACTGGATGGCGGTATCTTCCCCGATAAAACCCACCAGCAGTCATCCCATACAGAATTTCACTGACCAAGCTCCAATGTGGACCATATTCATGTACAACAGCACATAATACTGCATCCTCCTGTGGCATCCATAAAGCAGGTGGTGGAACACAATCTTTCAACCAAACATTCCCCTTCTTCAACTTCTCTGGCTTTATCATCAAAACCCGTTTCACTGGCATGGTACTGATGGATATTTTCCCTCCCATTTTGCTCCTGCTAGCTGGCTTCTGCTCAATATCGGAAACCACAACCTCATATGGTTTTAGTTCCGTAAATCTGTCATGCTGCTTTCCAGACAGGTCTGAATCTACACTAAAAGTGCACGTTTCTGGACCCTTTTTGAATTTCTTAGTCTTCTTCGACCTCGTTTTGTCAATACAAATTGCTGATTCTGCTTTCTTACGCTTTCTCCACATACTGGAACAAGGAGACATCGTATCCGAATATGTACCATCATCATCATCATCTACAGACAAAGTTTCCATTGATACCTCCTCTTTCACGTGTTTCAATTCAGAAGTCAAAGATTCTTTCTTCAGAGATTTGAACTTGGCTTTCTTTGGTTTCTTCTTAGACTTCAATTTAGGATTACGTGGCATTTTATACCTGCTAAAATGAAACAGGTTAGTAACTGAGCATTTCATCTGACAATAAAAAGAACAAGTGCCAGTCAGGTGTGCCCAAGAAATAGCCACCTTTAGAGACAATAAAGCGGAATGATTTTTCCAAGCTTACCACCAGAATACATAGCAGCAAGCTTGTCGGACAGATTCATGAAAAGTAAGGAGAACAGTGCCTGCTTCATTCTTAATGACCAAAAATCTACCCGTGCAACAAGGATTTGGCACAAGGCTCTGTTTTCCCTTTGTCTCAAGCATTGTTCTAAACCCAACCCTCATGCACTATTTAGTTTCATCTCAAGATGGGGAGTTGAATAGCTCGGTTAGAATGCAAGTTTCAATTTTATTCATATTTATTAATGACATTAATATCTGAACCATTTAAGTGATGTCTCAATGGAACCATAAATGGTCAAAAAACTCAATCTATACTGAAGCATCCATTCTATTCAGCATTAATAACTTGTCATTGCAGTAGTTTGAGCCCAGGAGACCTCCAGCATGTGTCTCCCACACTACAAATGCACTGCCTGGTAAATATCAACTGCTTGTGTGAAATTTTAATGATACTAGGGCATTCGCTTCCAAAAGCCACATGCTGCCACAAGAGATAGCAAGTATAAAATAACAGAACACCCCTCAGCCCTCGGCCATAAAAATTAAAAAGACGAAAAAAGTTACCTAATTGCTGACCTACATCCCAAAACACCTTAATTTCATCTTTTTTAATAAACAAAGTTAGATAGCCAGCACAATAAATTCATGACAAGTTCAGAATTGTCTTACACCATAGCATCTAAATGTCCATCATCTGCACCTTCCTTCTCATTAGCTTCAGCTTCCTGTTCTTCCAACAGCTAAAAGAACACAATAATAATAAGCTTTCAGACACATTTAAAGAAAACAAAATTTACAGCATGTGACAAAATTCACTAACCTGATGTTGAGTTAATGCCTCAACTTCTTGTCGGTATGCCTCAGTCGCAAAATCAGCATCCCATCCTGATATAAGGAGAAAAATCATCACTTCTACTTATGATTGGCACTGTACATAATATAAAAATTGCTTATCCTAAAAAATTCAAATGAAAAATAGAAACTAGATATCACATGCCATGTAGTTATTCATTATAAACTTAAGTTGAAGAAAGGTCTTGAAACCCAAATTACGAGTTTTATAAATGGTTTCAACAAGAAAAATAGAAACGATTAAAAGGAGAAAAACATGATTTCAATATTTCTATCCCACCATCATGCTTTGCAATCAAGACTAAAAAAAACTACCAATTTTCTCAGAAAAAAGTATTGCAAGTTACTAATTTGTAGATTTGATTCATTCAAGGACAAACTAGCACAAAAAGAAAAATGCTTACTTTCATAAACCAATGGTTCCTCATCATCATCAATCTCAGCTTCCATTTCCTCCTTGTACTTCTCAATACGATCAAGCTCCCATTCGGTCTCCTCAAACCCAACTTGAGATTCCAAGGCTGCTTTGTCTATAATTGGATCCCACAATTCCAGAAACCGAACCGCATATCTGTCAATTGGACGTAGCTGATTCTCAAAGGATGAGATAGCTTGTCCAGCAGCAGCCGCCGCCGCCGCCATCTGTTTGACATCAGCCAACATATCAACATCTTCATTGCCAGTAAGAGTTACAGCTCTCTCTTCAATGCAACCATTCTCTTTTAAATTCACTGCACCATCTTTACTATAAGTTGTCATCTCATGGTCTGTAGGCTCATCAGCCTTCATATCATCATCATTCACAAATTCATCATCTTCCAATCTCCCAATGGCCTCTTCAGTAAACTCTTGGTTGTCTACAGCCTCTTCCTGTTCGACTTTCTTCAATGCCATGTAATCTGCTTCATCTTCTGCATATTTCAGAGCAGCATCCACATCTGCATTAGACAAAGACACCTCGTTTCCATTGTTATGGTTTTTCTCCCTCTGCATATTCTTAATCTGAAGTGTTTTATGCCCTGAGAATAATTCCATAGGATTGAGCTTCTTGAAAAATTCCGTATTGTACCCTCCACTCTGTATTACTAGATCATCAAGAGCACGCTTCTGATTGGCTTTCTTTAAAATGTTTTCTTCAATGGTGCTCTCACTGATTAACCTGTAGATATGTACTTCACGTGTCTGTCCTATCCGATGGCAGCGGTCTTGGGCCTGTTGATCCATAGCAGGATTCCAGTCACTATCATAGAAGATTACAGTATCTGCCCCTACAAGATTGATGCCAACACCTCCACTACGGGTTGATAAAATGAAGATAAAGATTTTGGGATTTGTGTTGAAACGCTGCATTAATGTTTGTCTCTCCTCTGGTTGAGTGGATCCATCTAAGCGCATGTAAGTGTAGCCATACAAATTCATGAAAACCTCCAAAATATCAAGCATCTTAGTCATCTGTGTGAATATTAATACCCGGTGTCCTTCTGACTTCAACTTCCTGAGCAAAATTGCAAGCTCCTGCAATTTACCACAGTCAAACTGTATTAGACGCCTGTCTGGAAAATAAAGTTGTCTCCGAACAATTGCAGGTCTGATAGGTGAAAGAAGAGGTAACAACATTTCAGAGCATTTCTCCTCATAAGTTGAATGAAGAAACACTGGAGTTCTAATCTGACTACACCAGAAGACAGGTACTGGGGTACGTGCTGCTGGAATTGCAAACATAAATGATTCCACAAGATCAGTCATCTTCTGGAACCGTTCAATTGGTGAAAGAATAACATCACCCAGCTTAGAAGAGTACAAGTAAGAGAGTCGCTCAGTTTTATGGCGATGGACATCATAGATGGGATGCTTCACTGTGAGAAGTTCTCGTAGGGTTGTTGAGTATATGGGTTTTTTCTGACACCTCAAGGAATTCCACCATGCAATAGATGCTGCCCGTTGCTTCACTTCTCTTAATCTCTCCTCCAATAATGACTTTCTAATCTCTTCAAAAATATTTTTTCCAGGCAACTTCTTCCAATGTTTAGATCCCGGTCCAACTTCTTCTATGTTATCCAGGTTGGAACGCTCCTTAATTAATCTTGATGGAGTTGCAATAGACTTTACTTCATCGTACTCCCAAGAGGCCATGCTAAAATCAAGATGAGTAAATATAAGCCCCAAAGCACAAAGATCTACTGATGACAATGGCCCAGGTGAAAGCATTGAACAAACAGAACTACTTAATTGCATGTCTATACCAGCCATATCAAAAGAACTAATAATTGGACGACCCTCAAATAAGTCAGGATGGTTACAAACTTTACGAAGTTGCATTATGATACTGATCATCCCAAAAAAGTTGGCAGTGGCAAGGGTAGCTTGTGTCTCTGAGCTAGCAATGAAATCCTCGTACAAGTTACGCTGCCTCCTTGAAAGTCTACAATAGATGACATGCTCATGTTTCATGGGCAGCTGCTTCTCCACATCCCTTTTCAATCGACGGAGGATGAATGGACGGAGAACATTATGCAAACGATCAACAACTTCTTTGTTCACTCTTTCTTGTCCCTCCACCATCCCAGTTATTGGATTGCTAAACCAGTCCTTGAATTCCTGGTGAGATTGAAAGATGTGGGGCATCAAGAAATGCATCAGTGACCAGAGTTCCATGAGATCATTCTGCAGAGGTGTACCAGTTAATAAGATTCGTCGTTTTGAATTAAAGTTTAAAAGAGTTTGCCATCTCTGAGACTTCCAATTTTTAATCAGATGAGCTTCATCCAATATCAAATACTTCCATTTCTTCCTTTTGAAGACTTTGGAATCCTGTATAACCAGTCTGTAAGTTGTTATGCATACATGGAAGGAGTTCGGTTTCAGCCAACCTTGCCTCTTGCATTTACGCTCTTTTGCACTGCCAAAATATGTTAAAATCTTGAAGGCAGGACACCATTTAAAAAACTCTGTTTCCCAGTTAAGCATGACACTTGTGGGAACCACGATCAGATGAGGACCCCATATTCCCTTTTCACATGCCAGGTGTGCAAGCAAAGCAATAGTCATGATTGTCTTTCCAAGCCCCATTTCATCAGCTAGAATCCCATTTAATCTTTTCTCATACATTGTAACAAGCCAATCAAGGCCTATATGTTGATATTCACGAAGAGGGTACTTAAGAAGAAAAGGGAACTTCGTGCGCACTTTAGTTGTTGAGAATGTATTGCCTGTTGGTTGTGCAGATCTTGCAGCAGCAGCAGCATCAGCAATCCTATTCTCACTCTCCCTTCCATCTTCTGAAATTTTTTCATTTCCCTTTTCTTGTTCTTCTACAAGAGGATGGTTTCCACATTCAACAATTCCATCCATTGAGTTATCCAGCTGCTTCAGTTCATCTTCATGGCCTGGGGAATTTGACACATTGTCTGATAATAAAGATGCATATTCAGATTCATCCTCTGAAACTTCATTGTTAGGCTCCTATAAGAAGGCATGGATAATATAAATAAATCAACATACAATATGAGAAAAAGGTCTGTGCAGAGGCAATTCTTGAACCCACCTTGGTATACCTTGCAAGCAATTCTTCCAAAGGGATTTCACTCTCCTTTTGCAGCAATGAGATCTGTGAATTAGCAGCTATCTCAGGCAGAGTGATTAAAAATAAAACAATTAAACTAGCAAAGACAATCAGGAGTTATAATAAAATTTTGTTGAAAAACCATGGATTTCTTCACCAAAATGCAAGGTTATGGAACACAAAGAATATGATACATCCAACTAGTTCTTTACCTCATCTATGGGATTCTTTGAATCTGCTTTTGCCAGCTCTTCCTCTTCCAACAAGGTTGTCTCGTCATCCTGAACATTGAAGCCAGTGACAAATCATAGTAAAAAATTCAGCCTTTGAAATCTGTAACATGGCAAATGAGCATACACATAAATTGTACTATCTGAACTTCACTTGATCATATTAAAACTATTCTGTTCAAAACTTAGTGAGAGAAGGAGGACCTAATAATTACATCTAAATACATATAAGAAAGAGGACCTAAAATCGACACTCAGTTCATTGTATGATTTAGGATGTAATAAAGATGAAGTACACAATCAGACAGTCACAACATTTCATAGTAATTCCTTGCAATAAATTCCATGCAAAGTTGGCTGAATTCACAAGTATGTCCTTGCGTTATCCAAAATTCATCAATTAAGCCCCTATATAAATAACCTGGTCAATCAAACCTTAAATTCATCAATTTCAATAGATAAAATCTACCATCAATTAAGCCCCTATGACATGCATCATTTTCCATCAAACCTTAAATTCATCAATTTCAATAAGCCCCTACATAAATAAAATGGCCAGTCAAACCTTAAATTCAATCAATTGGTCAATCAAACCTTAAGACGAGCCAAATTATTAACATCAGTTTGTTTGAGTGTTAGTATATTCTGAAAAGAAGAAACAGAATATATACACAACAGTTTTTAATAAAGAAAAAAGATTTTAAGTTCTTATTAAGAAGAAAAATTCAAATATCTATACCATTAATATTTATTCTCTATTAGAGTAATGCTGAATATGAATAAAAAACTTCAAGAATACACGAGCCAGTGGATTAGTGGGCCCACTATTTGGGTCCCACATTAAGATTATGATCCAGTGGCTCGTATTCTTCTTTAAATTTAATATTTTTTTTTTCTCGTAAGTTTAGTATTTAAGTAGGAATTTTATTCAGTTTGGAAATACTTGCTGGTTGCGGATTAGCACATTGTGAGCCATCAGCGGTGGTGCAAATTGATTTCTCTGGTTGAGGCTGCATTTCTTTATTCAACTTGACACATGGGAAGAGCTTAATCTCCTAGTGATTTGCACAACTGCAGATCTGCAAATCTAAAATTGAAAAATCATGCGAAGTCCGCGAAGTCCAATTTCTTCCTCCTCTCATGGGATAGAAATCCCAATCTCCAACCTCTTTACTATTCAGACTGATCCAACAAAATCTATCTCATTAGCCCAAACCAAAACCTTTTTATAACCAACAAACCAGTGAAAACTACTCCAAAAAGGTCCTTTTCTTTTCTTTTTCAAAAAGAAATGCAGGTCATTGAATAACTCGATGGTTTTGGTACTGGACACAAAAGAGCCTTTTTTTCTAATAAAATCCGGTTCTTTTCTCTTGCTTTCAATCCATAACCAAAAACAATAAATCTGCTATCTCTTTAAGCAAGATCTATAGCCACTACCAGTCATGCCACCAACAATGCAACCTCCACCCATAACGTACTCCAACACTGTTTTCCCCGGTAACACCCCTGCACTACTTGCAGCAACCCATTTCAACAGAGATGAAAAACTGTAATGGGTTCAATGGAGATGTAAAAGTGCAATTGTTTCTATATTTATATATATATAATTCTTTTACTGTTTGTCTTTGTTTTTTTATTTGTTCAAGTACTCATCTGGATCCCTTTGATTTTGTTTGTCTTTTTCATCTGGTTTTCAGAAAAGCATACAGTATGTCCTATGCCTTTGGTTATTTGTATTTCAAACTTTTATTATTCATGATTTTTACCATTAACTAGAAACAAGCAATTAATGCACCCTCTGAAGTTTCAAATTAGTGACATGTAAAACATTAGAAGGGGGGGTAAATGCCATGACAAAAAATACTACCATACATATCAATCTGGATTAATTCTTCTTCATTGATCAAAATTGGAGAATTTAGGGTTCGACTAACCAAGTTATTACATAGGAGCTCAGTCAACAAATTTAGGATAACACAAGGGTGAACTTATGGGTTTAGCCTTATGCATGGAAGCAGATACAGCTCTATGGAAGCCGGAAGGTTAACCTAGTAAACTCCATTCAACAGAATGCATCACAGACTTCTTAGATCACCCTAGAAACAATAAGACTTCCAACAAGAAGAGAAACGCAAAAGCCATATCAACGTCTGCCATAACAACACACTGATTAAAATCATTATTTCAAGTTTCAACCAATATATAACAGGAAAGGTACTGAAAAAAACTTCATCCCTTGTAAAATTTACAAATGGATTCTATTGAATTTGCATTTGGAAAATAAATTCATTATTGAAAATAAAAATAAAATTTTATGCTCAGGTTGTAGGGGAAAAAACTATACGACCAGGAAAGAGGGTAAGAACAGAATCATAACTACATGAAAGACTAAATCATAGCTACCACATACCTTTTCTTCTTCTGCAGCAAGATCAAAATCACCATCTTCCTACATCACAGAAGATACAAGTGAGTATAAATATCAAATATAAATCAATGACAACATTTATTATAACACTCGCAATAAAATTTTAAAAGAAAAACAAAAAAAAAGGTGGTGAACTAATGGCAGCATCAAAGTAATAGGGGTACATAGATTTTGGACACAAGTCAGGGTCAAAAGGTGTTTTTTTTTTTTTTCAATAGCTGACCATGCTTTACATAGATAAGCAAGTGCAATTCAAGAAACAGGACTTGGTTGAAACTTCACACAGCAGGAGAAAAATATTAATATTTTCATAGATGAGCTCATACCTGGAATATGTAAGAGTTAAATTTGGTGCAGAAAAACAGTAGTATGTATGTAAATAAACTTTGATTAATAGCTAATCGATTTCCTTCATTTAGTTATTTGTTTCCCCTTTTCTGAAATAACAAAATGTTCTCTTGGGGCAACTGTGGAAATGAGACCACGTCCCCCCTTACACTAGCCTTCCTTTTTAAAGATCAGAGCAGATGAACTTTGTAACAGCAGAGAAGGGTTTCACCTCAAATCTAAACCATTTCTTGTTTATCTTTTCTTCTCTTGAGATATTTCTAGTAATAGTTAGTCCCACTCGATCAAAACAGAAACCCGTAATTCCATAGGGAGAAGAAATAGATGAGATTCCTGGCAGATAGCAGTGAAGGGGGAAAAATTTGAAAACCATATATGTGTATATAAGAAAGAATCTGTATTTTTATTCATGAAAAGGAAAAAAGAATAACTGAAAGAAAGGAAATCAAGTAGCAGTTCTTTGCAGCCAGAATTGTTGTGAGGCATCAACTATTTTCATTCCTCTGGTCCCTAAAATGGATTCACCATTAAATATCAGCCATTACACTGATCTTTAAGAGCATCTTAGGGTCCCATTACCATTATACAGCAATATAACAGCATTTTTTTGAATCCGCATCATAAAAAAGGTTGCGATTGGTTTGATAATTGTAATGACTGTTATGAATGCTACAAAAAAATCAGTCTCAACCAATTAATTTATTCTATCACCTACAACCTTCTTCGTCCATTCTCCATGTTCCCCACTAATTTTCTTAAGTAGTTTTACCACAATCAAGCTTTGATCATCAAATATTTGCTTCTGAAGTAGAGATGCAAGTGATGATTTTCAGAATGAGATCCAAGTCAAATTCTGTTCTAGTTGCTTGACAGTAAATTGATTTATTTTCCCAAATAATCACCAAAATGACAAAAATAAAAACTACATGGAAAATTCAAATCTACAGAAACGGATTGTTTGCATGTGTATATATTTCTTTACACCTGATAATTAAATCTCTTATAAATAGACATAGGAAGCCTAGAAGGGACAAAATAGAATATGAAGACAGAGAGTTCAGAGATTGGCGTGTGTGTGTGTGTGTGTGTAGTATCTTGCCTGTTCATCACTGAAATCATATGGCACACGTTCTTTGGCCGGATCATCAGAAATACTTAACTGATTTCTGGTTTCATTGGTCCTGATTTCCAATAAGTCATTGTCTGGAATGGGCAAGGCACCATTATTTTCACCCTATTATTAGATAATGGACATTATGTTGAACCGTTTTAGCTGAATTTAGTAATTCAGCAATGGCAACTATAAACACATACAACTTACACAACGACGACTAGCATTAACAGGTGAGCAGCTTATCTCCATGTCACTAGCAGCAGACATATCGTTTCCTTTCCCTGCAAATTATATAACCAAGCAATAGTATCAGACAATCAAATTGCTTGCTAGAGACATGATTCATCCACAGCAGCTTACTCTCACAATGGTCTTCCCCATTTGCAGATGGCTTAGCTCCATTTTCACTACTTTCTCCGCTACCTGAAAAAACAGGTGGGGAAATAACCAATTGAATGAAATGGCAGAGAAGAAACACAATGAACAAGGTCATCTAGAGAATGAAATGACAGGGATTGAGAGCCTTTAACAAAGCGGTTTGCATCAACTGATACACAACACTATTTAAGTGGTTATAACCATAGACAGCACGCATAACTCAGCAAATGGAATAAAAGGTGTAGGGAAAATGGTATCTCCAAAATTAAAAAGAAGAATCATGAGAACAGCTTTCTACCTTTCTCTACAGGATAACGGTTAAGTAGCTCCTCGAGTGGAATATCTGTTTCATTGTGCAGAGCTTCCAATTCTTCTTGCCTTTCTTCTGCAGTTATAAGAGCCTCATCTTCCTCAATAGTATGCTCATCATCTTCCTAGAACAAATATCAGTAAGCGAGATCGTTAGTAATTGTATGCCAATTGAAAATGCAGGACAAACAAAGGAATCACCATGACAGTTCCACAAATTTTTTAGCTGACAAATGGGGCAGTATCAAATATAGCCTAAGGCTTCACATAAGGAACCTGAGAAAACAAAAGGGTATACCCAAAACAGAATCTCACCATTCAAGCATGATATATAAACAACAGATGAGTTTATGCAGCAGGTTCCTAGTAGAAGAATCCTACAAGCCACACCCGGGGTAGTGTGTTTGGTATTGTGGTGCAAGGTGCATTTCAAAAGCACTTTTCGCTTGAAAATGCATCAAAATAATTTTTTTTCAGATTTGTTTTTCATTTTTGACATCAACACATCAAAACCATTGGAAAGCACTAAAAAAAAGCATCAATTTAATGTTTTTTCAAGCCAAACGCACTCAAAAGCAGTTTTAAACACAAAAACAAACAGCCTCTAAATAAGCAGATCAAATTACAGATAGTACAGCCAGCCCTAATTTGATCGCAAACAGGAATTTTTGAATTATAACTACATCTTGAGTTAAAAAAAGTAAGGGAAAAATACTTTACATAAGATGACAGAGACATGAAAGGCAACTCACCACTTCATCTTCAGATTGCACATCATACTCATCGTCATTGTCTGTAGTGTCCAACTGAGGCTCTAAACAATTGTGCCAAACATTTGGTAAGGATATCTGCCTCTTACCTAAGTAAGAAACTAATAATCGAACTAAGTGATTCTGCTTACCATCATTGACTTGCTCAGGTATATTAGCATCATCTCCTTTCTTGTATGCAATTCTCGGTTTATCTTGTGCAGCATATTGCTCTGATGGTTTGTCCACTAGATTTTCTGCTAACATTGTAGAGTACCTAGCAACACGAAATGCAGATTCAATTGCCCATTCACAAAACATAATTAACAGGGCAAAGTTCCAAGTCAATGTTAGAAACAAGAATAAGGAAAAAGAAACACCACCTCTCAGTTTGTCCTAGAAGAAACTCAAGCTGCTTATCAAGTGCCTTTTTCTTCTTCTCATCAAGCTCCATCTGATGCTTGTAAAGTACCTGGAGAAACAGTTGCATACGGTTTCAAAGAGATAAAAAAAAAAGAAACAAAAGTTGATGAAGAATCAAATCATTTTAGATAAATTTACCAGCTTTTCTATTTTAACCCAGAATTTCTTTACATCCTTTGAAATATTAAGAGCAACTTTTCGCAGCCGCTGCTCCTCTTCCTGATACCAACGAAATCAATTCAGCCCATTCTTCTCCAAGTGAAATATACCCCCAAAAAAATTCATAAAGAAACAAGAAATCAGAACCTTCAGTTTCTTCTCTCCTCTGGTGGCCTGATCCAACATGCCCTTACTGGCTCTTAATGCCACTTTCTTCGCTTGTGCCAATTTCCATTTCCTCTCCGACTCAAAGTCCTGTAAGTAACAGTTCAATTAGAAGAGAAAACCTAAACTTAATACTTTCAAGCATGCATCAATCAACTACTTAATGAGTTACCTTCGACAACCAAACCATTTCCTCTAAGACGTGATCCCAGTGAGTCTTAGGGCGACGCGGCTCCCTCGGAGCTTCCAGTGCCTACAAACCCATTTATCAATAAAATAATAGAAAATTCAATAAACCCAAAACTTCTAAATTTTGCATAGAAATTAAGTAAGATTACTTATTTTTCAAAATTATGACTAGAAAATGTAGAAATTAGCTCTTCGAAGTCCATTAAAAAAACCTTCACACATTCACTGAGAAAACAAATAAAATAAAAGGAGTGGCCAACTACAAACCTTTTGACGCCGAGCTCTGGTCTCGTGATCAAGCTTAGACCTTGGGCCTTTCGACGCCATTGTCGTTTTTTTTTTCTCTTAAATAAAATTAACCGCCTGCATGTCCACAGGAACTTGAAGGAGATGGAGAAGGAGACGACTCTAATGGCTGTGATAAAATTGTGTTCTTCACATTAGAAGGCTTCTTCTTCTCCTCCTTTTTCTTCGGCGTTAGGGTTTCAGATTTGGTCCCTTTCTTCACCTTTCTTTTTTTTTTTTGTATTTTTTTTTACGTACTGTGTATAAAATACAAATAAACAGAAGAAAAATATTTTGTGTTTTCTTGGGAAACCTCATGGTCTTACAAGTATATATAGTTTATCAATTGAGTCCCCCAACTGCTGATTTTATTAATTAGATCACCCATCTCTGAAATTTTCCCAATCAAATCCTTCTTTATAATTAAACGTGTGCTTTCAAATTAATCCTAGTTTTTCTATTTTTTATACCTGCAATATCCAATTTTCAATTTCATCTAGCATGGAAAAGTACTTGTTTAGTTAATTGGTTAGCCTATAAATTACTCAATATATCTTAACGAGTATAAATGTATCCAATTTGAGTTGATTGCATTCTGAAAATATAATCTGTGATTTATCGCACATGCACGTGCTTGTTTATTTAATCAATACGAGGTATTTGTTTGTTTAGTTGCGCCCTTTTTAAAAAAAAAATTTAAAAAAAATATTTTAAATTAAATTTTTTATATTTTTAAATTATTTTAATATACTAATATTAAAAATAAAAAATATATATTATTTTTAATTTTAATATATTTTTAAATGAAAAATATCTTAAAAAGTAACTTTTACTGTAATCTCAAATATATTTTTAATGATTATTATCAATATTGAAAAATAACTCACAACTTATCTTTCTCGTAACAAATCTTCTTTTTAAAATATTTAATGTTAAATCATAAGCAACACTAAGTAAAATTTTACCCAAGCATGTCTTGAACTAAAAAAAAAAAAACTAGGTATTTTGATGGTTGATACTTTAAAAATTTAAGATTAATTGAAAAACAAGTAATTATTATAAGTAAAACGGTATGTGAAAGGTGATGTAAAAACTAGGGATCTAACTAATAAAATTGATTATTGGGTATTTAATCAAAGAAACTATATACAGTAGGGCACTAATACGAGGTTTGTTATTATTTTATTTTATTTTTTGCTTTTTCATAGTTTGCCTTTTGTGTTGCGGTACTCTCGCATGTTTACATCCTCGCCCTAGTAACCATGTTTTCTTTGCTTTGCTTTATTTTTTCTGAAGTTTTATCGACTTCCGTATTATTTAACTAAGGTGGCAGCTGATGTGGCACGAGAGCAAATCTTTTCTAATATAAACAAATTTGAGGGTGTTTATTTTCGAGGTAACTATTGCTTTTAGAACAAATCATAAATTTAAAGTATTTGGTTAATATTTAAACCATAGTTTCTTAATATAAGATCCATTGAAAATGGTGGTCCAACCACAGGTTTACAAAAAGCAAGTGTAACTTGCTTTTGCTGAATTGCAATCCTAGTTTTAATTCATTTGTCTTCACTAGTAACTTTTGACAGAAAAGAGAAAAGAACAATTGTTTTATTCACCAACCAAAATAACTTCATCATCTTCCCAATCAGCCTCCTCTTCCTCTGTGTTTCCTTCACTCATTTATGGTCCTCCCCACCTTCTTGTTTTGCTTCTCTTATGTTTGTGATATTGACAATACGAGGTCACACCTCATTTTATTCTCTCCAAAAAGAAATTTACACTAAAAAAACGAGTAAGCAATTGGCACAAATAACCCTTATCATCTTCTAAGATTACTAATATTCTTCCATCATATTTGGTTTGCTTTTTCATCTTCTTCTTTGTTGTGTTGACAAACCATTGTGATTTATGTCAATATATATTGATAAGTTAAGCCTGACATTTATTATGCTCATTGGTAGTCTCTGCATGTCAGATGTTATGTAACTGTTTATCATTTGAAAATCATCACCTTCTTCTTTGTTAAGTTAAAGCTTTTCATTTTGTTTTATTGCAGGAATGGAAGTTGTGCACTTTAATTTTTTAGGTTCATCAAGAAGAAGAAAACCTAGACCGTGAAATTAATTTCAGTAGACGGGGGATTGCAAGTTGGGTAATCCAATTTTCCTCCAAAATCTTCCATTCAAAACTATATATAAACTGAAATCAAACATGTTATGTTGATGACTGCATACATTACATAATGTTTTTAGGATTCTTTACCTTTCATTACATTATCTTTCAATTTATGTGTTTAGGTTTTTAGATAATCTATGTAGATTTTAAACAACCCTGAATTTAAAAGTTTATGTTCAATGAAATCAAATGCCATTTTCAATGTTAAATGTCTCTGCCACCACTAATAGAATACAACAATGGTCCTTGAAAATTTTTAAGATTGACACTGTTATGGTTATGCTTGCAATCTTTATTAAGATGGTCACAATTGAGTTAGAGATTGAGAAGGAAATAAGGGAAGCTCAAGTCAGTAAGAAAGTAAA